>Ga0209737_10000577_pt1 | contig 29373 bp, 22 predicted proteins | sample TergutCu122P3_FD_187284 | JGI IMG/M metagenome (GOLD analysis project Ga0209737, IMG submission 187284) | Cubitermes ugandensis P3 segment gut microbial communities from Kakamega Forest, Kenya - Cu122 P3 (SPAdes) (version 2) | ecosystem: Host-associated > Arthropoda: Insects > Digestive system... | reverse complement strand
CAACGCAAGTACTGGCTACCTCATAGCATGGCATAATCGTTGAAAAAACCGAAATGTGGGCTTGTCAACCCCTTGACACAATTCTATACGAAAGCACCTGCCGTATGTGTGTGACGGCTTTCTTCCATATGTTTTTTTGTGAGGACGATATGCTCGAAACCATCGAGACACCCGAGTTTGGGACACTTCCCATCGGTTTAACAACACAATGTCAGCATGATGCGCGTTGCCTCGAACTTGCCATGAACCTGATGGCACGCTACGAAGACGACGAAGACGGCGATCTTGAGGATGACGAAGACGACGACTTCGATGATGAGGATGACGACGAAGACGACGATCTTGAGGATGACGAAGACGACGACTTCGAGGATGACGAAGACGACGACTTCGATGATGACGATTTGGACGACGACTTCGATGATGAAGATGACGACGAAGACGACGACGAAGATGAGGAATTCGATAAGTACGGTTTTGGCATTTACGGCGACGACTTCGACGACGAAGAAGAAGAGTAGTCGTAGGGGGCTGAGCCCCCTGCGCCGCTATCGCACTCGCCTTATCGGCCTGTCGCGGCGTCGAAATGGTACAGATTCCAGGAAGCAAGGGGGCGTGGAAGGGAGCGCACTTCGTACGTGACCGACCACAACGACGCCGCTGACGACGACAATGCACCGCCTCGGCGAGCGCGATACGCGTCTACCCCCATAGCGGGGCCTCAGTCGCCGGCCCCGCAACGCCCCGCTTCGGGGGAACCAGTTTCCCCGAACCCCCTGCGGGCAGATATTTGCCCCTACGACGCATTGCCTGTGGGGGGGCATAACATTGTTGCCTTTGGATAAGATGATGCTGCTCCTTTGGTGTTATTCTTGGCTGGATATGCTTTCCCCGGATTAATGCCGCTCAATTAAGGAATGACCATGGCCGAACCGATACACGACAAGATAAAGCATTCTCTCCAGGTAGCCGAAGGTTTGTACCATCGTCTGGTGCTACTGGTGGGTGAGACCGGTTCAGGCAAAACCAATGCTCTTCGAGATGTTGCCGAGGCGTTTGGGACAAGCATCATCAACATTAATCTGGCACTTTCAGGCGAACTGCTTGAATTGACAGCGAAACAGCGTGCGTTGCGCGTGCCAGCCATTCTCGCCCAGATCGCAGATCAGGCACAGCCGCTCGTAGTGCTGGATAATCTCGAAATCCTTTTCGACAAGGATCTTAAACAGGATCCATTGCGCTTGCTGCAGGGTATTTCAAGAAACCGGGCTGTGGTGGCTTCGTGGAATGGTACGATAACTTCTGGGAAACTCATTTATGCCGAAGCTGCCCATCCCGAGTATCGCTGTTATGATTCGGTGGATGCACTGATGGTGAGCATGGATGAGCACAAATTGACACAAATATAAAGGCGAGTGCGTATTCTGTAGGGGCGAACTTTGTTCGCCCGCAGAATAGCACGAGCCGCGCCTGTATTGGAGCGTAGCGGAAATAGGGCGCGCTCCAGAGTTCGAGATAGATATAAACAGGCACGAATATATGGGAGACCAAGCATGAAATACGGTGACCTTATCCAGTTTGACCCAATCGAGTCGGTCGTTCAGCTGCGTGATGCAGACAAATCAAGTGCTGCGCATCACCTGGTGAGAACCTATGTTATTTCTGACGAAATGGCCGAGCGGCTTACGCAGCTTGTTATCCCTCAGGTGCAGTTCGATCTGCCGGTCGATAACAAAGGACTGCTGATTGTGGGTAACTATGGCACCGGTAAATCGCACCTGATGTCGGTAGTCTCCAGTCTTGCTGAAGATGCTTCTTTGCTGGATGCATTGGGTCACGCAGGTGTGCGTGAGGCAGGCTCTCAGATTGCCGGACGGTTCAAGGTCATTCGTACCGAAATTGGTGCAACGACGATGTCTTTGCGCGATATTTTGGTGGCGGAGCTCGAAGCGTATCTCGAAAGCCTTGGTGTGGATTTTGTTTTTCCGCAAGTCGAGACCACGATTAGCCACAAGCGAGCCTTTGAAGACATGATGGATGCGTTTGGGCAGGTTTTTCCTGCTCATGGTTTGCTGCTGGTGGTCGATGAACTGCTCGACTATCTGCGCACTCGCAAGGATCAGGAACTCATACTCGACCTTAATTTCCTGCGCGAAATCGGCGAAGTCTGTAAGGATTTGCGGTTTCGGTTTGTGGCGGGCGTACAGGAGGCGATTTTTGACAGTCCGCGTTTTGCCTTTGTCGCCGATAGCATTCGTCGGGTGAAGGATCGCTTTGAACAAATTTTGATTGCACGCAATGATGTTAAGTTCGTCGTTGCTGAGCGTCTGCTGAAAAAAACTGCCGACCAGCAGTCTAAGATTCGCAACTACCTGATGCCCTTTGCCAAATATTACAGTACGCTTAATGAGCGTATGCATGAGTTTGTGCGTTTATTCCCAGTGCATCCTGATTATATCGACACGTTCGAACGCGTCACGGTGGTCGAAAAGCGCGAAGTATTAAAGACGCTGTCGGTGGCGATGAAGGGCATGCTTGATGCGGATGTGCCCCAAGGCGAACCCGGTTTGATTGCCTTCGACAGCTATTGGGCGACACTTACTCAGAATGCGTCTTTTCGTTCGATTCCCGACATTCGCGCCGTCATTGATTGCAGTCAGATTTTGGAGTCTCGCATCGAAAGCGCCATTGCACGCAAGCAGTACAAGCCGATGGCGCTGCGCCTGATTCACGCATTGTCTGTGCATCGTCTTACGACAGGCGATATTTACTCTTCGATGGGGGCGACGGCCGAAGAATTGCGCGACCGCCTTTGTTTGTTCGATCCGCTCATTGCCGAAATGGGCAGTGATGAGCCCGATAAGGATCTTGTCACACATGTCGAAACGGTTTTGCGCGAAATTCACAAAACAGTCAGTGGACAGTTTATTTCGGTGAATGCCAACAACCGGCAATTCTATCTCGATTTGAAGAAAACTGACGACTTCGATGCGCTTATCGACAGACGTGCCGAGAGTTTGGGCGCGGGACAACTCGATCGTTTTTATTATGAAGCGCTCAAGCGCGTGATGGAGTGTCAGGATACCACCTACGTGACCGGCTACAAGATTTGGCAACATGAGCTGATTTGGCATTCGCACAAGGTTTCTCGCACAGGTTATCTCTTTTTTGGTGCGCCCAATGAGCGATCTACGGCGGCGCCTGCGCGAGATTTTTATGTCTATTTCATTCAGCCCAATGAGCCGCCGCGCTTTAAGGATGAAAAAGCGAGCGATGAGATTTTCTTTCGACTTAAGGGCGCGGATGAGGCGTTTTTGACAACACTTAAGGGCTATGCGGCGGCACTGGATCTTGCGGCGACATCGTCGGGGCAGGCGAAGTCCACTTATGCATCAAAAGCCGACAGTTTTTTGAAAAAACTGGTTGTGTGGCTACAAAAGCATGTGGCCGAGTCTTTCGAAGTCACATATCAGGGGCGCACCAAATCTGTGAGTGAATGGGCCAAGGGCAAATCCATTCGCGATTTGTCGGGATTATCGCCCAATGAAACCATCAATTTTCGCGATTTGGTCAACACTATTGCCGGTGTTTGTCTGGCGCCCAACTTCGAGAACCAGGCGCCGGATTATCCGCTCTTTTCAGTTTTGATGACCAACGCGAATCGCGCCCAAGCAGCACAGGATGCCTTGCGCGCCATTGCTGGGCAGAATCGTACCAGGCAGGCAACGGCCGTGCTTGACGCTTTGGGTTTGCTGGACGGCAACAAGCTCGAACCCACCAAGTCGAAATACGCGAAAACCATTCTTGATGCCTTCAAAGCCAAAGGACATGGGCAAGTCATCAACCGCCATGAAATCATTCAGGACAACCACGGGATTGAGTACATGAACCCAGGCAGCTCGCGCCTGGAACCCGAATGGGTCATCGTTTTGGTGGCGGCGCTGGTCTACTCTGGCGACATGGTGCTTGCCATTGTGGGCAAAAAGTTCGACGCCACCAATCTGCAACAGCTTGCCGCAACCGCTATGGATGAACTGGTTCGGTTCAAGCATCTGGAGCAACCCAAAGAATGGAACCTGCCCGCGCTCAAGGCGCTGTTTGAACTGCTTGGGCTTACGACAGGTAAGGCACAGCTTGTCACCCAGGGCAAGGATGAACCTGTGCAGGACATGCAACAGGCGGTGGGTAAACTTGTTAAGCGCATCGTCATGAGCCAGCAGATCCTGCGCGAAGGGCTTTCGTTTTGGGGCATGAATTTGGCGGGCAGGGACAATGTAAGTGTAGGGGCGAATGATTATTCGCCCCTGCCGGACTCGCACCAACTAGGCGAGGCGAAGATATTTTTCGAATCGCTTCAAGTCTATACCTCGCCGGGCAAGATGAAGAACTTTCGCTATAGCACCGACGAGGTTATGGCCTTTGCCTCGACCATTCAGACGCTCGACACACTGGATGCCTTGCGCGAATTCGCCATGGATCATAGCCAGATGGTGTCGTGGTTTTCAGCCGCTGAGGCGATTTTGCCTGTCAATCATGATTGGTCAGGGCGCGTAAAATCGACTCGCCAGGAACTGCTTACTGTACTCGGGCAAACGGATTTTGCCGATTTGGCGGCACTGAGCATCAAAACGAAGTTGCAGAAACTTAAACGAGAATACCTCGTCGCCTATATGGATTTGCACACCAAAGCGAGGCTGGGTGCGGTCGAGGATAAGCGCAAGGCTGCGCTGTCAGGTGATCGACGTCTCCAGGCCCTGCGGAAGCTTGCCGACATCGACATCATGCCTCGCCAGCAAATCACCGATTTTCAGAACCGCTTGTCGAGCCTTAAGAGCTGTTTTGCGTTGACCGAGAAAAGCCTCGAAATGTCGCCCGTTTGTCCGCATTGCGAGTTTCGGCCAGCGAGTGAACCACGAATGAACACAAATGAACACGAATCAGGGTTAAGAATGGCGGGAATGCAGGTGATCGACCAGCTGGACAGACAGCTGGATCAGATTTTTGAGCAATGGACGAAGACCCTGCTGGACAACCTGAACGACCAGAGCACGCGCGCCAACATGGATTTGCTCAAGACCGACGACCGCGAGTTATTGGAGCACTTCGTTAACTCGAAGACACTGCCACTGTCGCTGGATGCCAACTTTATCCACGCCCTAAAAGAAGCGCTCTCAGGTCTCGTCAAAGTTACTGTCACCATGAGCGATTTGCAGCAAGCCCTGCAAGTGACCGACGGCCCTGCAACGCCTGCCGAACTCAAAAAGCGCTTTGTGGCGTACATTGATCAGCTCACCAAGGGGAAAGATGCAAACAAAACCCGAATCGTGTTAGGAGACGAGTGATCTTTTGTCGGTTCGCGCCCTATTCTGCGAATACGGGCGCGCCGCGCGCTATTGGCGACCGCCAATACGCTCGCGGGAGCTTCGGAGGGGGGCGTTGCTGGCAATAATGGTATCCGATGAAATCAGTGAACGAACGATAACGATCCTATGTGGTAAAATAATGCCCCCTGACACAACATCGCTAACCAAATTTCTTGCCAATGGAGAATGGCACGACGCAGAGTTCAAAGCGGCGCGTTCGGCGTTGCCCAAGTCCGTTTTCGAAACGGTCTCTGCCTTTGCGAACACCAAGGGTGGATGGATTCTGTTGGGAATAACGCAAAGTGGCGAGCATTTCGACATTAGCGGCGTAGACTTGCCCGACAAATTGCAGAACGACTTTCTCTCTGTTTTACATGCCGATGGTAAAGTGAATCACGATATTGCCATTGCCGAACACCGTTTTTTGCATGACGGCAAGGTTGTCTTGGCGTTTTACATCGACGAAAACCCGCGCACGCGCAAACCGGTATATTTAGACGGCGACATACGCCGCACGTTTTTGCGCAAAGGTGGCGGCGATTATCGCGCACAGCAACAAGACGTCGAACGCATGCTCCGCGATGCCACTGCAGACCGATGGGACAGTCAGCCCTTCACACGTGTCGTACTCAGCGAAGCGTTTCATCCAAGCACACTAAAATGGTATCGTAACCGGTTTCATGCCGCCAACCCGGGGTTCGATGAACAACAGCCAGACATAGAGTTTCTCTATGATTGGGGGTTCATTGTCAGGGACGGCTGCGAATCGCTGCCCACGCGCGCAGCGGTTGCGCTGTTTGGTTCCTTGCGCGGCGTGCGCAATCTGTTGCCGCGCCCTGTTCTCGACACACAGTTTCTTGGATATGGCCGCCGAGAAGACATGCCACAAACGCGCTGGATTGATCGCATTGTATGTGAAGAAAATATCTTCGTGGCATGGCAGCAGTTATTGGCAAAATATTTGTTTTTTATGCCCAAAACCTTTCGCAACATCGACCCCAAAACGCTGGAACGCCGCGATGCGCCTGCTGGTTTACGCGTCTTTCGCGAAGCGGCTGTAAACCTGCTCATGCACCAGGATTACGGCGACCACTCGCGCAAAGCCGTCATCCAGTTCTTTACCGACGGCATACAACTATGGAACCCTGGCGACGTCTTCGGCAGCGACACGCGCCTCATGGAACCCGGCGAAAAAGAAGTGCGAAATCCCGCCATTGCCATGGCTTTTCGCAGAATCGAGATGTGCGAACAAGCAGGCACGGGCATGCGCATGATGCATCGCGAATGGCTAGCCCTTGGAAACAGCAAACCCGAACACCACAACGACCGCGCATGGAAAGCATTCGAGATGTTTCTGCCTGATACCCGCCACGAGTGGGGAGCTGTAAACACCCCGCAAGTCACAGGACAAGTCACAGGGCAAGTAGGGGCGGGTTTTACGCCCGCCCATCTAGGACAAGTCACTGCTCACCATGCAAGTCACCATGCAAGTCACCAAGTCATCCCCCAAGTCGCAGAACAAGTAGGGGCGCGCATTGCGCGTCCAGATGAGCCAGTCACCGGGGAAGTCACAGGGCAAGTCACAGGGCAAGTCACAGGGCAAGTCACAGGGCAAGTCACAGGGCAAGTCATGAGCTTGCTCAAGATTGCCCATGGAGCTCACAGCCGAAAGGAATTGATGGATGCCATAGGGTTGACTGGTAGAGATAATTTTGAAAAGCTCTATCTTCATCCTTCGCTCGAAGCCGGTCTCATCGAAATGACCATCCCCGACAAACCCAACAGCCGCATGCAAAAATATCGACTGACAACAGCAGGAAAACACCTCGTCGAACAAATGAAGACCACAAATGGACACGAATGAACACTAATCTGCGCCCATTCGTGTCTATTCGTGTTCATTCGTGGTAAAATATTAAGGAACGACCACCATGACCAAATATCCCCTCTTCCCTGATGCCGATACCTACGACGCGGGGAACGGACGCGCAATGCGCGCCCCTACAGAACCTGTTACCTGTCTCGGGCAAACCTTCGAAAACGACAACGCGCGTCGTGCCCATTATACCGAATTGCTGCGCCAACACCTGCGCGACCCCGAATTTCGCAAGATCGAGGGTTTCCCCATCGGCACGGACGAGGACATCCTGGCGTTGTCCGACCCGCCCTATTACACCGCCTGCCCAAACCCGTGGATCGCCGATTTTATCAAAGAATGGGAATCTTATAGGGGCGCGCATTGCGCGTCCGCCCCTACCCCCTACCATCGTGAACCCTTTGCCGCAGACGTCAGCGAGGGCAGAAGCGGCTTGTTTTATGATGCGCACAGCTACCACACCAAGGTGCCGCACAAAGCGATTATGCGCTATATCCTGCACTACGCTGAGCCGGGCGACATCGTGTTCGACGGCTTTTGCGGCACTGGCATGACAGGCGTGGCTGCGCAGATGTGTGGCGACAAAAAGACCGTCGAATCGCTCGGCTATCGCGTCGAAGAAGACGGCACCATTTTGCACGAAGAAACCGGCGAGAACGGCAAAAAAGTCTGGCGCCCATTTTCGAAGCTCGGTGCCCGCAAAGCCATCCTAAACGACCTCTCGCCAGCCGCAACGTTTATTGCCTACAACTACAACACGCCCATCGACGTTGTCGCGTTCGAGCGCGAAGCCAAGCGCATACTCAAAGAAGTCGAAGCCGAATGCGGTTGGATGTACGAGACGATGCACACCGATGGCAAAACCAAGGGCAAGATCAACTACACCGTTTGGTCGGATGTCTTTGTTTGCCCAGAGTGTGCAAACGAGATCATCTTTTGGGAGGCCGCCGTCGACAAAGAGGCAGGGAGCGTTCGCGACGAATTCCCTTGTCCGCATTGCGCGGCGGCATTGACCAAAAAGAAAATGGAGCGTGCGTGGGTAAGCAAATACGACAGTGCCATACAACAGACCGTTCGCCAAGCCAGGCAAGTGTCCGTACTCATTAACTATTCGGTCGACGGCAAACGATTTGAGAAAGTGCCAGATGCAAGCGATTTGGATCTTGTCGAAAGAATTGAGAACAGCGAGATACCGCATTGGTTTCCGACGAATGCCATACCCAAGGGTGATAAAACTGGAGAGCCTTTGAGGATAGGTATCACGCACATTCATCATTTTTATACGAAACGGAATTTGTGGGTGTTGGGACAACTGCAGGCTAAAGTGTGTAGCAGTCCGTTTGCACATCAATTGTTATTCATGATTAGCTCATACAACTTGACACACAGCACACTGATGTCGCGAATAATTTTTAAGTCAGGCGGTAAAAAACCGATATTGACTGGATACCAATCAGGAACACTCTATGTGAGTTCACTGCCTGTCGAGAAGAACTTATTTGATGGCATTAGGCTTCAAAAGTTACCCATCATTGCTGAATCTCTTGCAAGTGTATCAAATCGAAACCTCGTATCCTCATCAAGCTCTCACCACTCACCGATCTCTGATAATTCACTCGACTACATCTTCATCGATCCGCCATTTGGTGCTAACTTAAACTATTCAGAACTCAATTATTTGTGGGAATCATGGTTCAAGGTGATTACCAACAATGTGCCCGAAGCGATTGAGAATAAAGTGCAGGGCAAGGGACTCAACGAGTATCGCCAGCTTATGATGCAGTGCTTTCGCGAGGCATACCGTCTGCTTAAGCCCGGGCGTTGGATGACTGTCGAGTTTTCGAACACGAAAGCGTCGGTTTGGAATAGTATTCAAACCGCACTCACTGACGCGGGTTTTATCATCGCCAATGTGTCTGCCCTCGACAAGAAGCAAGGCAGTTTCAATGCGGTAACGAACCCAACATCCGTCAAACAGGATCTCGTTATCTCAGCCTACAAGCCCAATGGTGGTTTCGAAGAGCGATTTACGCAGACGGCACAGACCGAAGAGGGCGTATGGGATTTTGTGCGCACGCATTTGGGGTATCTGCCGGTGGTCAAGATGCAGGGTGCCGAGATGCAGTTTGTGCCGGAGCGCGATCCGCGCATTTTGTTCGACCAGATGGTGGCGTATTATGTACGCAAGGGTTATTTCGTGCCGATTGGGAGCCAGGATTTTCAGCTGGGGTTGGCACAGAGGTTTAGCGAGCGCGACGGCATGGTCTTTTTGCCGGAGCAGGTGGCGGAATATGACCGCAAGAAGATGGTGACGGGCGAGATTAAGCAGATCGAAATGTTCGTTTTCGATGAGGCGTCGGCGATACAGTGGCTGCGCAAACAGATTAAGGATAAGCCGCAGACGTTTGCCGACATCAACCCGCTGTTCATGCAAAAATTGAAGGGTTGGAGCAAGAGCGAGTCGCAGCTCGATTTGCGCGAACTGCTGAACCAGAATTTCTTGTGTTACGATGGCAAGGGGGCAGTGCCGTGCCAGATTCATGGCTATCTGTCGTCGAATTTTAAGGATCTTCGCAACCTCGAAAAAGACGATTCGGCTTTGGTCGCCAAGGCAAAGGATCGCTGGTACGTGCCCGATCCGAACAAAGCTGGCGATTTGGAGAAATTGCGCGAAAAGGCTTTGCTTAAAGAGTTCGAAGCGTACAAAGAATCGAAGAAGCGGCTTAAGGTCTTTCGGCTGGAGGCAGTGCGGGCGGGCTTCAAACGCGCCTGGCAGGCGCGTGATTACGCCGTCATCGTCGACGTGGCAGAGAAGATCCCCAGCAGCGTGCTGGAAGAAGACGCGAAGCTGCTGATGTGGTATGATCAGGCGGTGACGCGGTTGGGGCAAGCGTGAACCACGAATGGACACGAATGAACACGAATGGGAGAGCGAGTGATGGTAGCGTGTAATGACAATTTTCCTCACGGTAGCCGTTGGTTGCGGGCAGATTTTCATCTCCATACAAAGGCAGATAAAGAGTTCAAGTACACAGGCGAACCTGACCGTTTTTACTCGGATTATGTTGAGGCATTAAAAAATGCAGGTGTTGAAGTTGGTGTGATCACCAATCACAACAAGTTTGATTTCGATGAATTCAAAGCATTGCGAAAGAAAGCCAAAAAACAGGACATCTATTTGTTGCCAGGTGTTGAGCTATCTGTGGGTGATGGCAGTAACGGTATTCACACGTTGATTGTGTTTAGTGATGCGTGGTTGGAAAACGGACACGATTATATCAATCCATTTCTTCATGTTGCTTTTGAAGGTAAAACACCATCTCAATACGAGAATGAAAATGAGCGGTGTTCTCTAAATTTACTGGATACTATCAGAAAGCTTGAGGGATACAGCAAAGATTTCTTTCTTGTATTTGCACATGTCGAAGCCAAGAGTGGCCTTTGGAACGAATTAGAGGGTGGGCGACTTGGGGAATTAGGAAAAAAAGATGCTTTTTGCCGACGAACATTGGCTTTTCAGAAGGTGAGAACGCATGATGTTGCAGAAGGCAAGTGTCGAGTAAAAGTAAAAAACTGGCTCTGTGAGGCATACCCAGCGGAAGTCGAAGGTTCAGACCCCAAGTCAATTGAGCAGATCGGGAAAGTGAAGCCGTGTTATCTTAAGATTGGAGACTTTAGTTTTGAAGCGATAAAATACGCACTTTTGGATCATGCGCATAGATTGTCATCCGACCCTCCCAAGTGTGCGCACTCGCATATTCAGAGCATATCCTTTGAGGGGGGAATATTTAATGAAGAAGTGATTAATTTTTCGCCAGAACTTAATACCCTCATTGGCATCCGCGGCAGTGGAAAATCGTCAATTCTTGAAGTACTGCGCTATGCCTTGGAAATTCCATTCGGCGATAAGGCACTCGATAAGGATTACAAGAATAACCTTGTCGATCATGTTTTGGGGAGTGGTGGCAAGATAACGATCCAAGCGGTGGATCAGCGTGGTCAGTCGTATGAAATGCGTCGTATTTGCAAGGAGCCACGGTCGGATGTTTATGTCAAGGGCATCCCTCGGCCTGGTGTCTCCATACGAGAAACCATTTTGCAGAAGCCACTTTATTTTGGGCAAAAAGATCTTTCTTCAACGGGAGATGGTTTCGAAAAAGATTTGGTCGAAAAACTTGTGGGCGAGAAGTTGACAGACATTCGGCATAGGATTTCCGAGCAAGGGCAAAAGGTAGCTGAGCTCATTGGTCGCATGAAAAATCTTTCAAGCACAGGCGAGCGAAAGAGGGAATGCGAAGCAAAGAAGCAAGATGCGGAGTTTAAGCTGAAATTCTACAAAGACCACGGCGTAGAAGAAAAATTGCAGGAGCAGGTGAATTTTGATGCTGATGCCAGAAAATGCGCACAAGCTATCACTTGTGCTCAAACCTACCTGAGTGATTTGGAATCATTCATCAATCAACATGAAGATGACTTGAAAAACCAAAGAATATACACTTCGAAACAGAACGAGACGTTCTTTGTTGAGTTTTTTGCCTGCTATGACAAGCTGCTTGATACATTTGCGCGAGTGAAAGAAGCTTCTGCCATGGGATACGCGTTTGTGGGTGAGCTGAGGCAAAAATCACAAGAGTTTTTTAAAACCAAGGACAGTCTCAAAGAAAAATTTGCAGAAATTGAAAGGAAACTTGCAGAACAGCTGAAAGCGTCGGGGGTGCAAGCCATACGTCTGGATGAATTTCGCACGCTTAGATCCACTGTTGAACAAATGACCCAAATGTTGATTGCATTAGCAAAGGAAGAATTGTCGCGTTCTTATTTGGATACTGAATTAACTCAAACCCTCTCTGCCTTGAATGGCCTTTGGCATGAGGAGTTTAAGTTGGTAAAAAGTGAACTGGAAAAAGTTAATCAAAACCACACTTCTCTCGTTATCGATGCCGAGTATAAAGGAGACAAAGACGCCTACATAAGATATTTTAAAGAGATATTTCGAGGGAGCCGCCTTCGTGATGCCACATTCCAATGTCTTGTCACACAATTTGTCGATTTCGGTGCAATGTATAAGGAACGGGATGCCGTCAATCGTGATCTTGGAAACTCTCATCAAGTTTTTAACCAGTACTTCGACGATAACCTTAGCGCATTGCTATCCTGGCAGGTTCCTACTCGCTTTGTCATTAAATACCGTGGCAAGGAACTCAAGCATCATTCCTTGGGGCAGAGAGCTTCGGCATTGATTCTGTTCATCTTGAGTCAGCAAGATAATGATGTTTACCTCATCGACCAACCCGAAGACGATCTCGACAACCAGACAATCTATGAAGATGTCATTAAGCTCATTCGGCGTTTGAAGCCGAAGGCGCAGTTTATTTTTGCTACCCATAACGCTAATTTTCCGGTTCTTGGTGACGCAGAGCAGATTATTGCATGCACTTACTCTGATGATAAAGTGCAAACCGAGAGCGGCAGTATCGACTGTTCGCGGATACAGCAAAGAATCGTCGATATTATGGAAGGTGGCGAAGAAGCTTTTAAGCAACGCAAAAGGAGATATGAGATATGGAAACCGCAGAACTCCTAGCAATAGTTAGTCGTGGCGAAGACAGCAAGCATCAGTTTAAAGCCGATGTAACCAATCAGGTGTCATTGGCTCAAGAATTGGTCGCTTTTAGCAATTCGGGTGGTGGTTCCATTTTTATTGGTGTTGCAGACGATGGCACGTTTACAGGTCTGCAAAGAGAAGACATGGGACGATTGAATCAATTGGTTTCGAATGCGGCGTCTCAGCATGTCAAGCCTGCTATTAATCCGCAGACGGAAAATATTGCTGTTTCGAATGGACTTGTTATGCGGGTAGTTGTGTTGAATGGAGCAAACAAGCCCTATACAGATAAAGATGGTATTACTTGGGTTAAGAGTGGTTCAGACAAACGCAAAGCCACAGCACGAGAAGAAATTCAGCGATTGTATCAAAGTGCAGGTTTAATCCATGGCGATGCGATTCCAGTATCGGGCATGACGTTGTCCGATCTTGATCTAGATTATTTCAGTGGTGTTTTTGAGAAAATTTTCGGAGAATCCTTGGAGAAGCAGAATTTGTCGCTTTCTCAAATTTTGCACAACATGAATCTGATGAAGGATGATTTTCTTAATGTTAGCGGTGCGCTACTTTTTTCAAAAAATCCACGGTTTCGGTTGCCCATTTTTATCGTTAAGGCGGTTGCTTTCCCCGGCAATGATATCCATGCGACGAGCTATCTTGACAGTCGCGACATTACGGGGAGAATTGCAGACATGTTCCAACAGAGCATCGGTTTCGTGCATGCGAACATTCGACACATTCAGGGGGATCAGGGCGTTAACTCGGTAGGACGCCCCGAGATACCAACCATCGTTTTGGAAGAGATGATATCAAACGCTCTTGTTCATCGTGATTACCTAGTTTCTGCACCGGTGAGAATTTTTGTGTTTGATGATCGTGTCGAAATTATTAGCCCGGGACATTTGCCCAACAACCTAACCATCGAAAACATTATGAGCGGCAACTCGAATGCTCGAAACCCCATTTTGGCTTCTTTTGCCAACAAAATTCTTCCCTATCGTGGATTAGCGACTGGCATTGCACGTGCGTTGAGGGAGTATCCGCACATTCATTTTGAAGATGATCGAGACTGCAACATGTTTAAAGTCACCATACGGCGCAAGGCATGAACCACTAATGAACACGAATGAACACTAATCCGCCCCCATTCGTGTCTATTCGTGTGCATTCGTGGTAAAAGGAAACCAACATCCCATGACAACCTGGCGAGACACCATCCTGAACGACTTTGTGCCCAAGGTCAGCAAACTGACGCTGGTTGCAGACCCAGATTGCCTGTTGACCGATGAACACAAATGAACACTAATCCGCCCCCATTCGTGTCTATTCGTGTTCATTCGTGGTAAAAGGAAACCAACATCCCATGACAACCTGGCGAGACACCATCCTGAATGACTTTGTGCCCAAGGTCAGCAAACTGACGCTGGTGGCTGACCCAGATTGCCTGCTGACCGAAGAAAAGTTGGCGTTTGAGCTTCGTGAGCGCGGGTTTGATCTCATTGAGTTTAATGACGCCATCGAATTTCGGTATGCGTATGAGTCGAAGTACCGTTCGATTTGGGATAGGGGTGAGTATACCGATTTGGTGGTGATTCTGCGTTTGCAGGATGCGGCGTTGGATGCTTTACCTTATGATCTGCTCCAAGCGGGACGGAAGCTGTCGTTTAACTTGGGTGAGTTGTTTCCGAATCTGAGTTATCCGGTCATTGAAAAACTTGACCGCAGTTTGTTGGATGCACTTTTTGAGGCGCAATGCAAGTGGCAGCCTGATCGCATGGGCGACAATGCCACCAAAGACTTTATCCTTCGTCATGTGTTTGGCATTGAGGCAGAATTGATTACGAACGAGGTGGAGCTGCTTCGTGTTCTACTCAGGCTGCACTATGGTCGAGTTCTGCTCCCACAGATGTTGAGTGAACGGCTCATCCAGGTTTTCAAAGGCCATGATGAGTTTAAGGGTTGGCCGCTCTCAGCCATTGTTCCAGATGGCGAGGCTTTTTTTGCGTTTTTGCAGGAGCGCTGGCCGTTGTTTCTTTCCAGCCTCTGTGGTGACAATCAGGTGCGGGAAGGCTTATCGGAACATTGTCTCAAGTATCCCGGCCCTGCACACCTGCCATTTAATCATCAGGACATCAGAGTTTATATCGACAACCTGTTTTTGGAAGGAAAACTTGTCCCCGTCGAAGCAAACGGCATTGAAGTGACTGCTAACTCGTGGATTCGCAGTGGTATTGTTGCTTCGGGTGGCGACGATACGGCGCGAATTGCTCGCTTGTTTGAGCTTGTCAAATCTGCGTTGCCACCAGCAGATGCACGTCATTCGGAATGGCTCGCATGCGCGCAAAAATGGGCTGAACTTAGTTCGTTGGTTTACGGGAGTCGTTGCAGAGAGTTTCAAACACGGTTTGTTGAAATTGGCAATACGCTGAATGCGGCTTTTGCCGATTGGTTGGGTGGTCACTATGCAAGCCTAATCAATTTGTCGCCGGTGAACCCGGCAATGCTCCACCATGTGCCGCATCGTTTGGCGCGTGACATGCTGAGTACACACAGGCGAATTGCTCTTATTGTTGTCGACGGACTCGCCTTGGAGCAGTGGGTGACTGTACGCCAGGTTCTGCAAAAGCAAGATACCAGTCTGGTCATGCGAGAGTCTGCAACTTATGCATGGATTCCGACGCTAACCTCGGTGTCGCGGCAAGCAATCTTTGCGGGCAAACCACCACTCTATTTCCCGTCATCCATCCATTCGACCAACAGCGAAGAGAAGCTCTGGAAACAATTTTGGGAAGGCCACGGCATGTCTCGACAGGATGTCGTTTATCAGCGCGGACTTGGCGATGGTTCAGCTTCCAATGTCCTTGATGGTATCATCCACCCCGAAAAGACCAGGGTCGTCGGATTAATTGTGGATAAGGTCGACAAAATTATGCACGGCATGCAGCTCGGATCGGCTGGGATGCACAACCAAATCAAACAATGGTGCGAAGGTGGTTTTTTGGTGGCGCTGGTTAAGCGGTTGTTGGATTGCGGTTTTGATGTGTGGCTAACAGCCGATCATGGCAACGTTGAATGCGTCGGTAAAGGTCGCCCCTCTGAGGGGGCAATAGCCGAAACGCGTGGCGAGCGCGTTCGTGTATACCCCACGCCAGAGCTTCGATCACGTATGGCTGAGTCGTTCCCATTTGCCCGCAAGTGGCAACCGGTTGGGTTGCCAGCCAATTACTTTCCTCTGGTGGCGGGTGGCAGAGATGCGTTTGTTGCGAATGGCGAGAGCGTTGTGGGGCATGGAGGGATTAGCATCGAAGAGGTCATCGTACCATTGGTGAATTTTGAAAGGGGAATACGCCGATGATTAAAAGACACGACGCCATTGGCATCAAACAGGTGATTCGTTACGAGTGGATGCAGAAGGCAGCCAATTTGGTGCTGGCAGGACTCGACGTCAAAGCCATTCGCCAAGAATTGCACGGGTTTCTCGCGGATAGAAAAGGTAACGGCACTCAAGGCGAGCGAAGCGTCCAAACACGAACCTTTGCCGTGAACAACCTGATGAAGATCTGGGTTTCGCCTGATCCCGTATTGATGCCATTTCGGAATGCCATGCTGACGTTTCTGCGGGAATCCCCATCCATGGCCTTGGCGGCTCACTGGGGGATGATTTCGGCAGCCTATCCGTTTTGGTTCAATGTTGCACGCATCGTTGGTCGTTTGCTGGCACTGCAAGACCACGTAACGCATGCGCAAGTCGTGGGTCGCCTTAAAGAACAATATGGTGACCGACAAACCGTTAGCCGTTATGCGCAATTTGTCATCCGTTCCTTTGTTGCCTGGGGCGTTCTGAAGGATTCTGATACCAAAGGGTGCTACGCAAAAGTTGCACCAGTGAGCATACCAGAAACCGACCTGGCTATACTGATGTTCGAGTCAGCACTCCTGGCTATCCCCGAGGGCAGGAATTCGTTGGGTTTGCTCAAAAACCATCCTGCACTCTTTCCGTTTCGGCTAGCTGTATTGAGTGGAGACTCTGTTTCTTTGTGCAACAAACGCATAGATGTTGTACACTACGACATGGATGAGGGATTGTTGGTGTTGAGGAGCAATGTCGTTTGTTGAAGATTTCCAATGATTTTAACCCTGCATTGAATGGATGTGACCCATGCGCGCAAACACTGTGATAGTTTATCTACTTTTTTTGCTCATTGGATACACGTTAGTTTCATGTAAAAGCTCACAGAGTACGAGTGTTTTGCGGACAGACACTGTTGTTGGTGGCGAGATGCCAGAACTGCCATCTAATGATTCTCTGCAAGACAAGGAACCAAGAAAGTCAGAAATTCTGTCCCCACCACCTGCTGAGATTAGCGAACCCTATGGAGGGGCGCCTGTTTATATGAAAGTAAAAAAATATATTAATTGTTGGTCACACGGATGCGATACGGTCGAGGGTTTTATTAACACTGACGGTGCATTTGTAGAAGAGTTTGCAGAAGACAGTGGATACTCCCTGACTTATCTCAAACTAGATGGTGAGCAATATCAAATCAGAGATTTGCCTGAACCTGATGCATCGCCTGCATGGTCTGTGTATGAAGACAAAGGGTTAAGCCTCAAAGGATATATGACGCTTGCAGGCGAGATTATGATCCCCGCACAGTATCGCCAGGCAAACTGGTTTTTGAATGAAAGAGCAGTAGTGCAACTTACCATAAAAGAAGCACAAAAGCTGTGTGATGCATCGTTGCATCCGCCCGATTCTCTCAATCCCAAGATGCTTGCGACGTGCGGGGAACACCCCGATATCTGGCAAAGCTCTTTTAATTTTTGCACAAACGAGTTGGGCTATCTAAAAGATAGCTGTCAAATGCAATGCTATCGGTGCAAAGAGTGCATGAAAGGGCTTGCCGATGGCGTAGATCCAAAGATCGAGTGTCACGATGCTTGCTGGGTGTTGGGGCGAGTACTCATTAACACGGACAATGTACCTGTCTCGCGTTTTGATTATGTGGCGGGAGACCAATATCCTGCTCTGCGATTTGGACGTGCGCGCGTTTGCCGCAATGGATTGTATGGGTATATCGATAAGGAAGGCAACGAAGTTATCGCACCCAAGTTCTACGAAGCTTCCGAGTTTTCGAATGCTTTAGCGAACGTTAAGTCAGCGCCTCTTGGTTATCCCAGCAAGGAACATATTAATACAGATGGCGAACTCATGACGCAGGCGTTATGTCTTGTTTCTTCTAAAGCAAATGTTCTCTATGCTCAATACTGCTACAATGTTGGCAGCCACACCATCAGTGTTTATGGTGAGCATGGTGTCATTCATGACTTAAGGCAAGACGACGAGAAACCTGTTGGCGGAAAACGCTGGATATATGATCCTGAGCGAAAAGGCTGGGGACTCGTCGATCAACACAACGCATGGCTGGTGGATTATCGCGTTTATGCTAAACCGTCACGAAGTATTCATGGTATCAGCGCGGTTGTCATTCGAGACAAAGCCAATGCTGTAGACAGTCCTCTTACGTCTGTTGCATGGTTCAATGACGACGGAAAGATCCTATGGCCAGATGATTGGACAAAGGGTTGTGTCGATACTCAAGCAACCGTGCAATGGTCGAAAGACAATTGTGCACCGCCGCCTCCCAGACTTAATGCAAGAGATAAACGTGCAGATTGCCTGGGAACGCGTTGTTGGGAATATGATGAAGCGCGAGATGGCTATGGACTTATGGACGGCAACGGTAACTGGCTCACAGAGTATCGCCTCTATGACAGGCCAGAGGCGCACCTGGGTCGTGCCTTTATCATACAGAAGACAGAACCCATCGGTTACTCAGCTCTTTGGATAAGCCCCGATGGTATCATCAGTAAAGGCAGTGGCTCAGACCTGGGTGTTCCGTCAGAATGGGGAGATCCCTGTTTTGATTCGAGAGGAACGGTTATGTGGCCAGAAGGCTCGTGCAAGAAGTGAGGAAAGAGATGAACCGTGGTGTTTTGGGGGAAGATCGAGAGCATGACTCGTGACTTAGAACATAACACATTAAAAAAAGGAGAACAGCTTATGTCTATCACCGTAAGAAAAGCCACCGAAACCGACAAAGCCGAGATATTGTCAAAACCCATATGGGAATGTGAGGCATCCGAGTTTGACTGGCATTATGACAGCGAAGAGCATTGTCTTCTTATCGAAGGGGATGTCACCGTGACATATGATGGCGGCAGTGTTACTTTTGGCGCGGGGGATTATGTCGTGTTTCCGAAGGGGCTGTCCTGCGTTTGGAAGGTTGCCAAAGCCGTCAGGAAGCACTACATTTTCATTTAACCTATCAGGAGAACAGGTATGAGTAAAAACATCGTTTTGCTTTCAGGGTCACCGCGCAAGGGCGGCAATACCGATAAGCTCGTTGATGCTTTTATTGCCGGAGCAGAGTCCGCAGGGAAAAGTGTCACTTTATTTCGTACCGCCGACATGAAGATCGGCGGCTGTCTGGGGTGTTCCCATTGTTTTGAAGAAAAAGGCGTATGCGTGCTAAAAGACGATATGCCGAAAATTTTGGATGCACTCAGGGAAGCTGACGCCCTTGTGCTGGCTTCACCCGTGTACTATTTTAGCGTATCGGCGCAGCTAAAGCTCGCCATTGACCGTACTTACGCATTGTTGAGCGTAGGAACGCCAATAAAGAGAACTGCTCTGCTCCTCACTTGTGGCGATACATCTGAGGAGGCAGCTGAGGGTGCGGTAGTAACCTATAACCAGATTCGCACCTATTCAAAGTGGGAAGATGCCGGTATTATCATTGCAACAGGACTTGACGCGAAAGACGATATTGTCGGGCGAGAAGAGCTTGAAAAGGCGAAAGAACTTGGGCGCGGCATATAGAGCCTTTTCAGTTTTCCTGTTGACGTGTGGGGAACGTGTTCCCCACACGCTGCAATGATGACTGCTACATCATGTTTAGCGTGAATTGAATGTAACGATTATAGGATTCAATCAGAGAATCATATTTTTTGGCACTGTATTTGCTCGCTTTAAACTCACGCGCATCCCCCAGCAGGCTGTTAAGTTTTTCAGTAGCGCCAACGATCTTGGAATGATCCCTGTCTTTATCCCCAGTATACTTCTCATTCTCTGCAAGCAGTGTTTCGATGGAAACTTTGGCGGCATCAATCAGCGCATCTGCCTGAGCTTGTTTATCCGGGTCTTTGAGATCACCCTTGTCATCAAAAAGATTGAGAAGTTTTTTGAATGACAGTGTTGCTTCATGAACGAGCGCGCGTCGTGTTTCTCCTCTGGCCCGGAGTTGCTTGATGTATGCTTCGTCATGGATCAGGCTTGCAGCATCATGGGCAGCTTCGAATTCAAGAGCAGCGGCAACGAAAGCTTCGGCTTCTTTGATAAACTGTTCATCCTGGCTTTTAGCGAAAGCTCCCTTGTCCTCAATGTATTCTTTAGATTTTCTGTACTTTTCCAGAGCATCGGCGGTTTTGTAGAATGGCCGAAGGGCTGCAAGCAAATTATCAGCAGCTGCCTCAAGTTTGTCGTATGGTGCCCCGAGCGTGAATTTACGAGCCTTCTCAAGCTCTTCAATTCCCCATTTGAGACGATCCGGATCAAAAAACGTATCCACTTTTTTAATATCTTTTGTCGAATTTGCAAAGTCCTGCTTTTTGTATTTGGCGAGCATTTCAGGAAATGAATCTCGGCTATGAGACAGGCGGTTAGATGCAGAGGCGTAGCTGTTCATGGCTTCGAGAATCTGATCATCTTTGGATCCCACGTTGAGATTCTCAGCTGCCTGGTTGAGATTCTCAACGGCCTGCTGCGAGGCTTCTATGCCTTGTTTAATCGCATCACAGCCGGCAGTACTCAAAGCTATCACTGCACTCAAAAGAATGGTTCTGCATACCTTGCTCATCACGTTTCTCCAGAATTATATCCAAAATTCGCATGCCTAAGCTCTGCTATTCATAGCAGCAACTTTGAGTTTCAGTACAATCTCCATACATCAATGTCAAGATATCCATGACAGTGATAGCCGAATGCCATCGTGCCTGCATCCAGCAGAAAAAGGCTCTGCGTATTGGAGCGAAGCGTCAAAACCACTCCCTCCTTTCTGCGGGGTGGGCCGCGTCTTCTGTGCCGCTATCGGCACGCGGGCAGCCGCATGCCAATACGCGTCTACACCTTAGTGCGGGACTCAAATGCCGCCCTGCAATGCCACGCTCGGGTAGCCGGGTGACCGGGACGGTTGCCCTTGCTTACCCGAACTTCTTGCGATTGCTCCCCCTTTCAAGGGGAGTGGTTTAAAAATGAGCACTCATCGGCATAAAGCGCTTGATTTGGGGTAATTCATCAATGTGGATCACAATGGCAATTTGCGGTATTGTGGTTGGAGTCCTAAGCTCCCTGAGACTTTTGGGCGATCACCGTTAACATGATGAACGAAGAAGGAATCCTGGCTGAGGATGAGTCGCGACAGATACAGCATGTCATTTACAACGGGCACTCTCTTTCACCGTGAATCGGTGATGCTGGCTGCGCTGTATCTATCTTTTGGCAAATGGAACTCTGTTCGAGACAAGGTCATCGCAGAAAATCTGCTGCAAACCAGGACACTGAATACGCTCAAACGTGTCTGTCGCGAGATCATCTCTCGGCTTAGAACACTGACTCAAAGCGAACTTGAATTCCTTGTTAAGGCAAGCCATAAGGATGAGTGAGCCATGCTTGATACGCTGATCCATGAAATAGAAGGCAAAACACTGGAGTTCAAACGCGATTTGTCGTCGCCGAAGAACTTTCTAAAAACGCTGCTCGCCTTTGCCAATACCGCTGGCGGCCGCGTGATCATTGGTGTGGAAGACGCCTCTCGGCAGGTGATCGGCATTGAGAATCCATTGGATGAGGAAGAGCGAATCTGCAATCTGATTGCCGATTCCATTGTTCCACGTGTGGTTCCCAATGTTGAGTTGATCACGGTTGAGAATAAAACCTTGCTGATCGTGGAGGTTTTTCTCAGCAGCACACGTCCGCACTGGCTCAAATCGGAAGGGCCAGAGTCTGGGGTCTATGTCCGGTTGGGTTCCAGTAACCGGCAGGCTGACCGCGAACTGATTGGAGAGTTACGTCGCGGGGTCGAAGGTGTTAGCTTTGATGAAATGCCTATGCCTGAACTTTCTGTCGACGATTTAGACATTAAAGCTGCGCAGGAGATGTTCAGGAACCGCCGAGTTCTTGATGAGAAGGCACTGGCAACGCTCAAATTGATTCGGAAGGAACAGGGCAAGCTTGTGCCCACCAAAGGCGCAATGTTGCTTTTCGGAAAAGAGCGTACTTTTCATTTTTCGGATGCCTGGGTGCAGTGCGGGCGGTTTATTGGCCGCGAAAAAAACGACATTTTTGATCATATTGAAATCGAAGATCCACTCCCCAAAGCCGTCGATAGCGTTATGCTCTTTCTGAAAAAACACGCCATGCGCGGTGCGGATTTTTCAGAAATACGCCGCAAGGATGTTTGGAGTATTCCACTGGACATTTTGCGTGAAGCCATCATCAATGCGCTGGTTCATAGTGACTATTCTCAGCGTGGTGCACCGATTCGCATTGCCTTTTTCGACGACCGCATTGAGATCGAAAACCCTGGCATCCTAATGCCTGGCCAGACCATTGAAGACATGAAACAAGGTGTTTCGAGAATTCGCAATCCCGTCATTTCGCGAGTGTTCCGTGAGCTTGAGTTGATCGAACAATGGGGCAGTGGCGTGCGAATGATGCACCATGAGGCGGAATCTCTGGGGTTGCCGCCGCCAGAATTTATGGAAATCGGCATGCGTGTTCGGGTCATCGTGCGTCTCGCAGAACTAATCCCGATTGGCAATGGTCGCAGTAGCGCCAAACGCGCGGACATGTTGAATGCCGCAGGTCAAGTCACCCCGCAAGTAGGGGCGCGCATTGTGCGTCCAGATGAGCAAGTCATTGGGGAAGTCACAGGTCATGTCAAAAACCGTGCAAGTGACCAAGTCACAGGACAAGTCACAGGACAAGTCACAGGACAAGTCACAGGACAAGTCACAGGACAAGTCACAGGACAAGTCACAGGACAAGTCATTGAACTGCTTAAGATTGTGCTGGGAGAGCTGTGTAGGCATGAATTGATGGAAGCCATGAGGCTTAAGGGCAGAGATAATTTTCTAAAACAGTACCTGGTTCCTGCACTCAATCATGGCCTGATCGAAATGACCATTCCAGACAAACCCAACAGCCGATTGCAAAAATACCGACTGACCTCCAAAGGCAGGCAAGTATTAGAGTGCTTTCAGCCAAAGTAACAACAGCCATCTGATATTCTGCTTCGACGAATACCTGTGGAACTGTGTCATGGATTGGCCGAAGGCCTGGTGCGATCTGCGTCTTCTTAGCCATGGCGGTCACGTTTTTTACGAATTTGATACTGACGACGTTATCCCATTGAGCGATTTTCTTAAAAACCATAAGCACTATCGGCCAGAGTCTTTGCAATAATACCATAACCATCCCGCTCTTTGGGCCCCCTCCAAAGGAGGGGAATTTGGACGCTGCGTGTCCTGCTTTGGCCTAGAGCGTTTTCATGCTGAAGCAGACAGCGTTTCTTTTGCTCGCAAGGTGAGGCATGTTGCCACAAGCAATCATATTTTGCCCTTCACTCCAAGCAATGCGCAGCATTGCAGGGGGTGTGGGGGAGCAATGCTCCCCCACAAAAAATAAAAGGCGCGGCGTATCTGCGTTATCGCAGATAGCCGCGCCCGCACCGCGTATTGCCCGCCAAAGCGGGCAATAGCGGGCGTCCCAAATTACTTAAGGGAAATGTGGCGCAGAGCCCGGTAAGTGGCATTTCGATCGAGGTATTCGGTACGTTGGATGATCTTGGCGCCTTTGATGGCAGGCAAAATGACCTTCTGGATAAATGCTGTGCCTGCTTTGTCGAGAAAGGTGGTGACTTCGAGTGTGCGCTTGTCTCGCGACAGGATGGCCTCGCGCAGCGTCTGAGGGAGGGGGCTTTGGGGGCAGATTTCGGCCGTGACGAGATCCTTGATGGCAGTACCGTCGCCGCCGATGACGGACTGTGCGCCGGGTATTTCGGTGAGCTTTGGCATGCAGGACGGGTCGGGAAAGATGAAACGCTCTGTTCTTGCCGAAAGCGTATCACCCAGCACGCTGAGCTGCTGGTTCAGGGCGGTTTCCAATTCAAAGGCCTGGATGAGTTCGTAGATGTGATAGGCTGAAATTTTTAGAAATGCCTGCCGTGTTGTCGTTGGAAAGCGCTGGCAGAAGTGTTCATATTGCGCCTGAAAAACGGATAAGACGTCCGAAATGTGGTCAGAATGGATCGTGTCCCAGGGTTCAACCACCTTGAGGGTGAACTTTCTCGGAAGCAACCCCACGGGCATGACCCTGCCGAAGATCGTCTCATGCCGCCTGGGAGGCGACTCAATTGATGTGTAGACGCGGAATTTTTGTGAAGTGGTCAGGCTTTCGATGGTCGTGTATCCGAGAATTGCCGGATGCAGCACGCGGTAGAAATCGAAGTGCGAGGCCCTTAAATGGTCTATCCCCGGAAACTCTTTGGGCGTCAGCGGGAAGGCATTTTGTATTTCGACCCGCCGGTGCCCAAGGAAGAAGGCCAGGTCGTGGGTCAGGATGTGGTAGAAGAATTCGAGATCCAGAACATTGGCATTGGTGACGTCGCCCTGCTGAAAGCAATAGTCTCTGAGCTGATAATAGGTCTGTGACAGGCCGTCGCCCATAAACAGCGCACGCATGGCCATGATGGTACGGTCATAGCCGACGCCGGAGAGTCGCGCTTTGGGGAATGCCGGCGACCAGGATGAGGCCAGGGGGCAGTCAGAAAAATGCGCACATGGCCAGGGCGTAAAAGGTGGGGACGTCATCTTTCGGGTTACATGGATGCAGTTCTGAGGACAAACCTGGACACATAGACTGCATCCTCACCCAGCGCCTCTTCAATGCGTATGAGCTGGTTATACTTGGCAATGCGCTCGGTGCGCGACAATCCGCCCGCCTTAATCATCCGCGAGTTTGTCGCAACGCACAGGTCGGCAATGAATGTGTCTTCGGTTTCGCCGGTGCGATGCCCGACGATGGTGGTCATGCCATGGCGCTGTGCAAGGCGGATAGCGTTGAGCGTTTCTGTCAGTGTGCCAACCTGATTGGGCTTGATCACGATGCCGCTTGCTGCGCGGTGGTCGATGCCCAGCTGCAGGCGTTTGGCACTGGTGGCAAACAGATCGCCACCAATGACGTGAAAATTCGTGTGACGCTTTGAAAAAGCCTGCCATGCCTCCCAATCATCCTGATCAAAGGGATCTTCGATCGAAAGGATGGGGTAACCCTTCAGAATTTTGTCGTAGAAATCGGCCAGCTGCGCACTGTCAACATGCAGGCCCTCGCCCCTCAGCTCGTAGCGCTTATCCTTTGGGCAGTAAAACTCACTGGCATCACAGTCCAGGGACAGATAAAAATCCCGCCCCGGTTTGTATCCAACTTTTTCGATGGCCAGAAGCACCAGATCCATGGCCTGCTGAACCTGACCCAGCTGCGGCGCATAACCGCCTTCCGAAACCGTGACCGTCGAGTGCCCCTTGTCTCGCAGGATACAGCGCATCGCATGAAAGACCTCGCTCGAAGCCCGAATGGCTTCGGAAAACGAAGGCAAACCCACGGGCGCGATCATGACCTCCTGGATATCCAGGTCGTTGTCGACGTGCATGCCGCCGTTGATGATGGAGCATAAGGGGACGGGAAGGGAATTCGCCTGTACCCCTCCAAGATACCGGTAAAGCGGGAGCTCAAGGCTATGCGCAGCTGCCTGTGCGACAGCCAGCGAAACCGCCAAAATGGCGTTGGCACCAAGCATGGCCTTATTCTCGGTGTCGTCGAGATGGCACATGACGCGATCGATGAGATCCTGCTCAAAAGCATCCGTGCCATTGATTTCCTGGGCGATGATGTCGCGTATGCCGTTGATGGCTTTTTGAACCCCTTTGCCGCCATACCGCTTGATGTCCTTGTCGCGCAAATCAAGGGCCTCATGAATCCCCGTGGAAGCGCCGGCCGGTACACTTGCACGCCCGCGCGCGCCATCGGCAAGAACCACATCGACTTCGATGGTGGGGTTCCCCGCAGAATCAAGAATCTCACGGGCAAAGATGTCAACGATTTCAGTCATGATAAAGCCTCATTCTGAAGGCACCGGCACTTCGGCGCGGGCTTCTTCATAATCATTGTTGCGCAAGCTGACAACGTAAAAACCTATTTCGAACATATGCCCCTCGTCTGTCATCGCAAAGCAGCGGCTCGGTGAACCGTCACCAAAAACGAACATGGCGATGTGGAACGGGAGATTGAAATAGGTGCGCTGTAAAAATATATCCTCAAGAAAGACCGGCGTCTCATCCGGCATCATATGTACAACGCCCAAAACTCGCTCTTGAGCCTGGCTTCGCAAGAGCCCCCTGTTTCGCCGCAGATACGTCGCATAGTCCAGGCTATTGTCAACAGGATAGATATCCCGGAATGCCGCGACTTCGATAAAGTCATGCGGCGTGTCCTCAGGTTTGTCGGAGAGGTACCACTGCCCCGTAAGGATGCCCGCAGCGCGCCTCGACACGGCACTGAATACCAGCTCGTCCAGGACGTCTGAAAAAACGAAGACATCCAGTTCGCGCGCCGTTTCCGGTCCCTGAAACCGAACCTCAAGTCTGGTGCCGGATACTCGCTTGGCTTTTGGCCTGGGCCCAAGCGTTTCCATCAGTGCTTCGATACTGTGTTGCATAAAAGTCAATCGTCAGCGCATGGCGCTCTGGTTCATGAGTGTTCGAAAGATATCAGGACGCACAGACTGTCTGGCTCGACCACAACACGCCCTGAGACCTGCGGCGGACACGCATCCGGCATGATAAAGTCCTGCGGGGAAGGCTGCGCCGTGTCAACGATTTTGTACCAGCGCCGCCTGGGAATCTCAAAAGTCAATGCCTCGCACCAGGCGTTCATCGCAACATAAAAACGAGCCCCTCTGGCACCATCCGTAAGCTCAAAGGCCAGGCTGTGCGAGATATCAAGCCAGTCCGGCTTGAGAAGGTGTACGCCATGGAATCGCAGGTCATTGGTGTGGCCGCGATGCTGCGGATCGCCAAAACTCGTCTGGCGCAATGCTTTGTACGCCTTGCGAAGGGCAATGCATTTCTGGCAAAATGCAAACATCTCTTCGCTCTCAGAACTGGGGCGCCAGTCGTGCCAGGATATGTCGTTGTCCTGGCAAAAGCCATTGTTGTTCCCGCGCTGTGTTCGCCATATTTCATCGCCCCCAAGGATCATCGGCATCCCGCGCGACAGAAAAAGGGTCGCCATCATGTTCTTGGCACGCCTCAGCCGGCGGCTGCGTATCGCACCATCCCGGGTTTCGCCCTCCACCCCGAAGTTGTCGCTGAAATTGTCATTGCACCCATCGCGATTCTGCTCTCCGTTTCGCTTGTTGTGCTTCTGAAGATACGAGCAGCAGTCGCGCAGGGTGAACCCATCATGCGCGGTGATGAAGTTCACGCTGTGAGAAGCCGTCTGCTTGTCGCCAAAGAGGTCCTTGCTTCCGGCAATGCGCTGCGCAAGCCCAAACACCGTCCCATTATCGCCTCGCCAGAACCGCCGGACATCGTCGCGAAACATGCCGTTCCATTCCGCCCAGCCCAGCGGGAAACGCCCAACTTTATAAAGCCCTGCCGCATCCCAGGCCTCGGCAATAAGCTTACACCCCCGCAGGACAGGATCCGAGGCAATGTCATTGAGCAGGCTCAGATTCGGATCGCTGATCCATTCGCCCTTGTTGGAGCGGCCCAAAATGGTCGCCAAATCAAACCTGAATCCGTCAATGTGCATCTCAACCACCCAGTAACGCAAACACTCGATGATGAGGTGTTTCATGACGGGGTGGTTGCAGTTCATGGTGTTGCCGCAGCCCGTATAATTGGCATAGCGCCCCTTGGCATCCAGCATATAATAGACGGCATTGTCCAGGCCGCGAAACGCAATGGTCGCGCCTCGCTCGTTGCCTTCACCGCTGTGATTAAACACGACATCCAGGATGACTTCGATCTGCGCCTCGTGAAAAGCTCGCACCATTTGCCGAAATTCTTCCACCACGCCGCAGGGCGTTTCGACAGAAGCATAGCTGGCATGGGGGCTGAAGAAGCCGATCGTGGCATATCCCCAGTAATTGCGATGAACTTCTTTGGTGACAGGGTCGACGAGCGTAGGCGGCTCAAGGGCATTGTACTGAGCAACAGGGAGGAGCTCAATGGTGGTCACACCCAAAGCTTTGAGGTGAGGGATCTTTTCACACAACCCGCGGTACGTTCCCGGATGGGTCACCTGGCTGGAGGGGTGCGCCGTCATGCCCTTAACGTGACACTCATAAATGATCGATTCCTCTAAAGGATAGCGCGGACGGGCTTCGGTGTCCCAGATGACAGGTGCAGGCGCAATCGCCGCTGACTTGGCCGTCGCCCTCGCACTGTCGAGCTGCGAAAACGAACGATCGCGCATCGAAGAGGTGCGATCATAGCCATACAGGGCATCGTCGAACATATCGAAATCCCCCACAAACGCCTTGGCAAAGGGATCCGCCAGGAGTTTATGGCGGTTAAAGCGATGCCCCTGCATCGGCAGGTAGGGGCCGTCCATGCGCCAGCCATAGAGCTGCCCCGCTCCCAGACCCGGAATGAAAACATGCCATATGTCGCCCGTGCGATGCCTGGCATCATCCAGACAAATGCGCGCAAACGGCTTGATATCGGCAGGCTTACAAAAAAGGTCGAGCCAAACAGCCGTCGCATTCTGCGAATAAACCGCGAAGTTGATACCACCATTGGTGACAGTAGCGCCCAAAGGCGTGGGGCGGCCCATCGTGACATCAAGATGCATCAGGGGATCATGCTCCAAAAACGGAAAAAGCGCTAAGACGATACGTCTCAGCGCTGTCAAATGGCCAGGGACAGAATCGAACTGCCGACACGTGGATTTTCAGTCCACTGCTCTGCCAACTGAGCTACCTGGCCAGCCCTAAACACAATCAAACCGAAATGGCCAGGGACAGAATCGAACTGCCGACACGTGGATTTTCAGTCCACTGCTCTGCCAACTGAGCTACCTGGCCATAAGGTCGCTGCAACGTGAACCGCCGCAAGCCGTGGCCATACCTATGAAACAGCAGACACAAAGTCAAGAGAAATCGTTTCTCGGGGGAACTCGTTCCCCCGAACCCCCTGCAATGCTGCCACATTGCCTTGGGGCAAAAACGGCTGCCTTCGGATAGAAATTGTTGCCCCATGGACAGTTTTTCGTTTCGAGGGGGCAGCCGCCCCCTGCGCCGCTATCGCACTCGCCTTATCACTGACGGCAGGGTCGCGGCGTCGAAATGGTGCAGATTCCAGGAAGCACCGACCACAACGACGCCGTTGACGACGACAATGCACAT
>Ga0209737_10000576_pt1 | contig 29407 bp, 19 predicted proteins | sample TergutCu122P3_FD_187284 | JGI IMG/M metagenome (GOLD analysis project Ga0209737, IMG submission 187284) | Cubitermes ugandensis P3 segment gut microbial communities from Kakamega Forest, Kenya - Cu122 P3 (SPAdes) (version 2) | ecosystem: Host-associated > Arthropoda: Insects > Digestive system... | reverse complement strand
CGCCCGACTTCTTTATCCCCCATTGCGCGGCCGTCATCCCGAACGAAGCGGAGCGAAGTGAGGGAACTCGTTCTGTTTAGGCGCCCCCCATCGTCATTCCGAGCGCAGTGAAGAATCTCAAACCTTTTGCCCTGTCCTTTCCAATCCCAACTGCGTTAGCGATTGGAGCGATACCCCGCAAGCGCATAGAAGCCACGAAGCACGGCAGTAGAGACGCAGCGTGCCACGTCTCCGCGAAGCCAGTAAAGCGCGGAGTAGTAGCGGAAAGCGCGACCCGAACGTGCGGGGAAACCTGCAGGGGCGGAAAGTGAGGGGAACGCCCAAAGAACAATTTACAATTTACAATTTACAATTTACAATTGACAATTGACAATTGACAATTGACAATTGACAATTGATTAATAGATTCAAGTTCAACAATCTATAAATTTATAATTATTAATCATTATTGTCCGACAAAAATAATAAAATTATTTATTCGAGCGCAAACAACTGAAAATCAATATATATTTTTCAACAAATCACTGAATTTCAAAAGTAAGCCCTGATTTTATGAAGTGTCAAATGGGCTAAAAAGATCGAACTGTCTCTCCTTTAGCAATACTTTTCGCCAATCTTTTTCAGGGTTTTCGAGAAAATTCATCAAATGGATGTAATTAAAGAGATGAATTTTTACAAAACTTACCAAATTTGAAAAAGCCCAACTTCTTTTTAATTTTTTTTGAACTACTGTCATCAACAAGTTGGCAATTAGTGTACAGTAAAAGACCACTTTCCGTAATTTGAGTTTGGAATCATTATCTTTCTCTTTTACAGTGATTTCAATGCTTTCATCTTGTAACACACCACTATGAATACATTCGTCTATTTCGTTTTGTTCCAGCACATTATAAGCGGCGTTATCTCTTATTCTGGTAACGAATCCGGTTTGATTGTCGGTAAATAGTTTATATGCCTTGTAATCATTATATCCTTTATCGAAAACATAAATAATATTCGGGGATAACTCTAATTTGCTCAGCAAAATATGGTCATTTGTTGCCGCACCGGTAAACCAAACTACTTTAGGAACAGTTTCATCTACATTGATGATGGTATGTATTTTTATACCGCCTTTGTGCTTTCCATTTTTTGATTTTCGACCCACACATTTTAAAATATCTCGGAAAAGAGGGATAGTTGTACTATCAAAAATTTGTATTTGCTTGTTAACCACTTCTTTTATTCTGCTGTCCGATAAAAGATGTCCATATTTCTGTAGAAGAGAATGGTATATTGTGGCAAAAACAGACACATCTCGTTGCTTGTTGGCATCGGATAGCGTACTGCGATAGGGTAAGTGTTCTAACCGAAAATGTTTGGTTTTTCCCGCCAATCCAAGCATTGCGCCAGCTACCTCTCTGAGCGAAAAACATTTGGCAAATGTGCAAAATAGCATACTTATCAAATGGTCGCGTGTCTTGAATTTTTTAATATAATAGTCAGAATTATGCTGTTTAACAGCATTTTGAATAATTTTATCATCAATAAATGAAATCAGCTGTCCGAAAACCGATGTGCCAAAGAAATGTGTACTTTTGTGCATTGTAACGATGTTTTTTGTTTCACCTACAAAGTTACAAAAAAAGGCTGACCGTTAGAAGTCAGCTTTTTTTGTTAATTAGAAAAAAATAAGGGAATTAGGGTGGGGGTATGTGGGGCTTGCTTTGGCTACTAAGGGAACCTTGAAAAATAAGGGTTATGATTTTCCGAGAAATACTTTTTTTTATTTCGGACAATAATGTTTTTAAAGTGAAAAAAATGTTATTTTGCAATCAAAAAAAATGAAAAAAAGTATTCTATTTCTACTCCTTTCCATATTCTTTTTATTTTTTGTAAGTTGCAGTAAGAAAGTAATTTACGAAGAAACAGTTTACTTTCCGAATAACAACTGGGCATTTGAAAACAAAGCAGTAACGTTTACGGCGCATTTCACAGGCTCCGAAAAACCTTTTACCGTATATATCGAACTTGAACTTATTGGAGCCTTGAACGTAGATATGTTTTATGCCAGTTTTACTTTCATTTTACCGGGAGGCGGAAAAACAATTAAACCCCTCACGTTTAACTTTATAACTCCGCACGAGCCCTATATTTACAGAAAAGGTGCTCCCGCTAATGAAAGAATTTTCAGGTTGACTTTGTATCCCAAAAAATATTTCTCAGAAACTGGAAACTACACTTTTGAAATCAATCAATTCTCAAATAAAGCAGATAACTACGGTATTAAGTCGATGAAATTGAAAATTGAAAGGTTGAAGGAATAAATTTGGCACAATTGTTGCAAACAGTAATATGTTTTTTGAAATTATTAACAATTAAAAATATATTACTATGGCAAAAATTATTGGAATCGACTTAGGAACCACCAACTCGTGTGTTTCAGTTATGGAAGGCAGCGAACCCGTTGTAATTCCAAACAGCGAAGGCAGAAGAACAACCCCCTCCATCGTGGCTTTTGTTGGCGATGAGCGCAAAGTGGGAGACCCCGCTAAACGTCAAGCAATTACAAACCCCACCAAAACCATCTCCTCCATTAAGAGATTTATGGGCGAAACCTGCGAACAGGTAAAAACAGAAGTAGGCAGAGTGCCCTACAAAGTGGAATGTGTGAACAATCTGCCCAAAGTGGTTATTGATGACAGAAAATTTACCCCTCAGGAAATTTCTGCCATTGTGTTGCAGAAAATGAAAAAAACCGCTGAGGAATATTTAGGAACTGAGGTTACGGAAGCCGTAATTACCGTACCGGCATATTTTAGCGATTCGCAACGTCAGGCAACCAAGGAAGCCGGCGAAATTGCGGGATTAACCGTGAAACGTATTATCAATGAGCCCACCGCGGCTGCGTTAGCCTACGGTTTGGACAAAAAGAAATCCGATTCAAAAGTGGCGGTATTTGACCTTGGCGGAGGAACTTTCGACATCTCAATTCTTGAACTCGGAGACGGTGTGTTTGAAGTGAAATCCACCAACGGCGACACCCACTTGGGCGGCGATGACTTTGACCAGGAGATTATTAACTGGTTGGCAGATGAGTTTAAAAAAGACTTCAACGTGGATTTGCGCAAAGACCCGATGGCGTTGCAACGTTTGAAAGAAGCCGCAGAAAAGGCAAAAATCGAACTCTCAAGTTCAAACCAAACGGAAATCAATCTTCCGTACATTATGCCAATAGACGGTATTCCGCAGCACTTGGTACGCACCATTACCCGCGCCCAGTTTGAGCAACTTTGCGACCACTTAATTCGCAGAGCCATTGAGCCTTGCAAAAAAGCATTGAACGATGCCGGTATGAAAACCTCCGACATTGACGAGGTTATTCTTGTGGGCGGCTCTACCCGAATCCCCGCCATTCAAAAGGTGGTTGAGGATTTCTTTGGCAAGGCACCTTCCAAAGGGGTTAACCCCGATGAAGTAGTGGCTATTGGTGCAGCCATTCAGGGCGGCGTGTTGAGCGGCGAAGTGAAAGATATTCTGTTATTGGATGTTACACCGCTTTCACTCGGGTTGGAAACTCTGGGCGGTGTGATGACACGTTTAATTGAATCCAATACTACCATTCCTACAAAGAAAACAGAAACCTTTACCACTGCCGTTGACAACCAAACCTCTGTTGAAATTCACATTTTACAGGGAGAACGCCCCATGGCAAACCAAAATAAGAGCATCGGACGTTTCCATTTAGATGGCATTCCTGCGGCGATGCGCGGAGTTCCTCAGATTGAAGTAACTTTTGACATAGACGCCAACGGTATCTTAAACGTGATGGCAAAAGATAAAGCCAGCGGTAAAGAACAGAAAATCCGCATTGAAGCCTCTTCAGGTTTGTCTGATGACGAAATTAAGAGAATGAAAGCGGAAGCCGAAGCCAACGCCGAAGCCGACAAAAAAGCGAAAGAGGAGATTGACAAACTGAACCAAGCCGATTCGTTGGTATTTCAAACCGAAAAGCAACTCAAAGAGTTTGGCGACAAAGTTCCTGCCGACGACAAAGCCAAGATTGAGGCTGCCGCCGCCAAGTTAAAACAAGCACATGGTGACAAAAACCTTGCAGCCATTGACGCAGCCACCGCGGAGTTGAACGCCGCGTGGAACGAGGCCTCGCAAAAGATGTACGCAGCAGGACAGCAGCCCGGTGGCGCCACTGCCGACCCGTTTGCAGGCGCCGGCGGCGATCCGTTCTCTCAAGCGCAGGCACAGGCAAACGCCGGTGCCGGACAACAAACGCCCAATGAGGGGGTAACGGATGTGGATTTTGAAGAAGTGAAGTAACACGCCACAACAAGCGTAAACAAAAAAATGTAAAAAGCGGTAATTTAATAAGTTACCGCTTTTTTGTTATGAAATTATTATTCTTTTTTATCGTTTTATATTGTTTTTTTATGTATCTTTGTGCCGTATTTGTACCGAGCGTTATTTGGTTAGAAAGTGCGCCTTGTACATTCTTACAAATTATTATTAATCTTTATTCACTAAAAAAATCTATCTTATGGGAGCAAGCAAATTAAAACTACCAAGAATCTGTGAGCATTGCGGAAAACCTTTTGAAGCCAAAACCGTAAATACTCGCTTTTGTAGTATTGTATGTAACAATGCATCACTACGGCAAAAAAACAAGCAAGCATTAGAAGAAGAGCGCAAACAGCAAATATTGCAAGAAAGCGCCGCATCCATTGCTGAAATCCAAACACGCCCTTACATTACCGTTCCGGAAGCGGTGGTATTGTTTGGCATTTCAAAAGACACCATCCGGCGCCTAATTCGTGCCGGCAAAATCCCCGCTATCAATTTGGGTGAACGTCTTACACGCATAAGTCGCACTCATATTGAAGCCATGTTTACCACAGTTACAGTACCGGAAAAAAAGCCACAGGAACAACAACCGGTAAAACTACAGTACGAAACAGACGAATGTTATACCATCGGTGAAGTTGCAGAAAAATTTGGCGTTTCATTATCTACCGTTGATAAAACTATACGCAAAAAAAGCATTCCGAAAAGGCAAGTCGGAAAATATGTGTATGTGCCAAAAGAAATAATTAACAAAATATTTGGAGGAAAATAATATGAAACAGCTAAACAATACAAAATCAACCGTTAGGCTTCGCAAAGTCGAAGACCGCAAAGAATGGTATATCTACATAGAAAGTTATCCGGTATTTGTGCCGGGCAAAAAGGAACCTCAGCGTGTGCGGGAATATATTAATCGCTCTGTTTCAACTGTGGAGTGGAACAAAAAACGAACTGCACGAACAGAGGCAGACGGAACGCAAACCTTTAAGCCAAAACGCGATGATAACGGATTAATCATTTGCCGCAGCGAAATAGACCGCGAAACCATAGCATACGCGGATGGGATTAGAAAACTCCGCCAACGCGAATACGACAACGCCGATTTATACAGCGATGCCGAAACCGCACAAGCCGAACAAAAAGAACGTTCATTGCAAAATTTCATTGAATATCTTGATGTTGCCACACAAAAACGCCACGCCCGCAGTTCCGAATCTATCCGCACCAATTGGAAACGTACCCTTGAGTTTTTGAAACAGTTTGTCGGTGAAGTGTTGCCATTCAACATAATAGACATCCGTTTTGCAGAAGAATTTAGGCTGTATCTTCTCTCTGCCCCCTGCGGTGGTAACAGAACCGGAACCATTGCCCGGAATACTGCCGCCACCTACTTCTCCATTTTCAAAGCCGCATTAAAACAGGCTTTTGTGGATGGCTATTTAACCGTGGATTTATCCGCTAAAATAAAAGGCATACAAGAACAGGAAACCCGCCGCGAGTTTCTAACAGTAGAAGAATTAAACACACTTGCCGCCACCCCTTGCGACCACGACCCAATGAAACGCGCCGCCCTGTTCTCAGCCCTTACCGGCTTGCGCCATTGCGACATTCAAAAAATGAAATGGTCAGAACTACAAATTGACGGCAACCAAGCCCGTCTTAATTTTACGCAGCAAAAAACAAAGGGCGTGGAATATATGCCCATCTCTCCGCAGGCGTTAGAACTTTGCGGCAAACCACGAAAGCCCAATCAATTAGTTTTTGAAGATTTGCCCGACCCTTCGTGGATTTCCCGCCCACTTAAAAAGTGGCTCGAAACCGCAGGCATCACAAAGAAAATTACGTTTCACTGTTTCCGGCACACATTCGCCACATTGCAACTATCAAGCGGCACAGATATTTACACCGTTAGCAAAATGTTAGGGCACACAAACGTTAAAACTACCCAAATTTATGCAAAAGTGGTAGATAAAAAGAAAGAGAAAGCAGCGCAAGCCATTAAATTGAATATCAACCCTTAAACCAAACAATATGAATCTTGACATATACAATAGTATAATACATGGCAACATTAGCCCGAAAATCGGGCTAATGCCTGCCGATTATTTCGACATTTCACATTTGTTGGATAATTGCCCCGAAACATTGACCGAAATTGAAAGCCGGTTAAAAGAAGTTTTGGGCAAAAAGTTACAGGTCAATTTCGATGCCGGAGTACCGGTAAACATTAGCCAATTTTTGAGCAATCCCAATTACACACGCATTGAAGTAGATTATTTTCCGCCTGAAATACTTTTGCCGATAGCAGTGCCACAGACACCAACACAACGGTTTTATCACTTCATAATTACCGCAGAAGCCAAGCGTCTAAAACTTCGCTTGCTGCAATCCGTTGAAATCCTGAAAGATGATATTTGCGCCAAACAGGAAGTTAAAGAGGTATTAAAACAACTTGCCCGCTATGCAAAAGCCATACAGGAACAGACACAGACCGACCCAATTTTGCCCTTTTTACTTACCCAAATTGTAAAACTCTACTTTGAAACAATATTGATATTTGATGTGCTTTTATCTGTAACAGATTACATTGCGTTCTCCGATTTTTATTTTTCACGCCTCAACCGGCAACCCGATGAAATCGAAACGGCAGCATATAACAGGGCGGTGAATATCCACCAAGCGCAAAGACTTTACACAGCATTCGATACTTCACAAGTGCAAACCTTACTACCTCAACTCTACACAGACCTTGCCACAACGCCCACCGATAACTCACTAATTGCTGTTACTTGTGCACTCGAAAACGCCATTTTCATGAAAGCAAGAAAAGTGGATATTCCCGAATTTGAGAAAATTATCGAACCCACTTTTGCAAAATCAATTTTAAAAGACGAAAAACAGGCATTGAATAACCGTTTAAATCCCATTTCAAATCCACGTGAAGCCCTGATTGAAATAGAAAACTTTGCCGGAAACTTGCCCGATTTGCCAAAAATAACGCTTGACACAGCCAATTTGCTCACGCTCTCTATTCCCCGACAACTATATAATTATCTCCGCGAACAAGATGAACTTTACAAAACCAATGCCGCACAAATGTTTGTTCCGATTGTTCAAAACGAAAGTGCCAAATCGTCGAAGCCCAAGGCTATCCAACAAAAAGCAACGTTTCAGCAGCAAAAGGCAACCGCTCAAAAACTGATAGCCTTTTTATCCGGTTACAACCGGAAGAACGAAAAAATAATCTCTGATGATAATTTTGCAAGATTAACAACATACATCTGTTCACTGATTGACACCGGAACAGTGCCGACCAACATACAACCTATATCACATACCGGAACATCAAACGAATATTTACGCTACACTTTTTACCTCATTCACAAAGAATTATATACAACACGTCCCATTCGTCCTGAATGGATAGAATTGTTACACAACGTTTTTACACAATTTAAAGACGTTGATACAAAAACCACGCGCAAAAAGTTTAGTACAGTTCCGCCACATTACGAAAAAGATGTGAAAGATATAGAAAAACAGAAAAAACAATAACCACATTTTAATTTTTATGGTGATAATGGTGATTTGAAATAAAAAAGCCTTGTCACCATCATTTTTTTGTTTCTACAAATCAATACAATACGCTTGCTTTTTGTGGTGATTTTGGTGACATGAAATCACCGGTAAATCGCCATTTTATCACCCAATCTTTTTGCGCCACTATTCAATAGTTGATAGTGGTTTTTTGCTATTGGCAAGCATAAAATCTAACGCCGAAATTTCGATAAAATATGAATGAAATTTATTTTAACGATGTGCCGAAAGCGTTGGCACACATCATTAACAAGGTAGAACACATAGAAACCTTGTTAAACGTAGAGCAAAAAGCACAGCAGGAAGCCGACCAATGGCTAAATCTCAACGACCTGTGCAAGTACCACCCCGACCATCCGGCGAAACCTACAGTGTACGCTTGGATTGGTCAACGTTCAATTCCCTATCATAAAAAGGGCAAAAAATTAATGTTCTTGAAAAGCGAAATAGACGCTTGGCTAAAAGAGGGCAGGCGCAAAACAGCCACCGAAATCCAAGCCGAAGCAGAAGAATATGTAAGAAGCAAGAGAGGAGGTTTGAGATGAAAGAACCGAAATTGATTAGCGAAATTTTGGCTGATATGGCTATGAATCCCAACGAACCGATGATTAGAGTTTTGCGTAAATGCCCTTGCATCCAAGCAGAATTACTGAAAAAAAGGCGCATTTCTCTTGACGACCTCAGTAATGAGGAACTTGATAAAGTAATTGAGCACTCATTTCTTGAAGATTGGGTTGATAATCAAGACGTAATGCACACCTTACACGTTAGCCCGCGTACCCTACAAACTCTGCGTTCAAATGGCACTTTACCGTTTTCACGCATCGGGAACAAACTCTATTATCGGAAACAAGATATTCTGAAAATCCTCACAGACAATTACATAATGCACAAAATTAAAAATTATGGGCGTGATTGATAGAGCAACTATTTTAAACAAAACTCATTACGGATTAAATATCTACAGCCACATTTTACGGCTATACTATCCTGATGAAATTGTTATGCGATTGATTGGAAGAGATTGCGGTTTATGCCGTAATCCTTTCAATTCCAATAAAGAAACGTTGCATATTTTCATTCATAAAGAAAGGATTTTGAATAACGCATTAGACAAGGAATTTGCCCGACACGAAGACACTGAAAAGGCTATACCGGCAGGCGATGCGTTCGACTTTGCAGAACTGCACTACAAACAGCAAGGCGATGAACTACTGCAAGCACTTAATAAAGAAATGTTTTTACACATTGGCGAAGAACAAAAAAGATTCAAAACCAAAACACATAACCCCATCACTACTAACATTCCACTTGTACCTATTGTCCCAAAAACATTCCTCTTTTCTTTTTTCAAAGCCCCCATCAGCAACACCACGCCACACAAAGCGGTTAGTCTATTGCAAATCTACAACGCCATCACCGGTAACTACTACAAATCCCGAACAGAGCAATTACGCTCAATTTCAGACCCCTTAGTAGCAAGAAAATACAAAGCTGCAAACTTCGATTACTGTACCTTTTCGGGAACATTTACCACCCGAAACGATAAAGCATTGGTGAAACATTCCGGCTTACTGTGTGTAGATTTCGACCACCTGCCAAACCTCAGCGAAATGAAAAACCGTTTGCACTCTGATGAATATTTTGACACACAGTTACTTTTTGTAAGTCCTTCCGGCGATGGCTTAAAATGGCTCATATCCATTGACACAGCAGCCACACCACACGGCGACTATTTCGCTGCCGTTGCCAACTACATTAAACAAACCTACGGCGTTGAGGTGGACAAATCCGGGCGCGACATTTCCCGCGCCTGCTTTCTACCATACGACCCGCAAGCATTTATTAATCCCATTTATCTAAAATAATCATGAGCAAGAAAAAATTTAACCCCAAAGATTGGACAACTCCAACAACAAAAACTACAGTCCCCATCGTCCCTACTGTCCCCAGCCAAAATAACGAAATAGAAACCATAACCCAAAGAATAGAAACCACCGCCACCGACATAGCCCCCAATTATGCCGATTGGCGAGATGTAGGCTTCGCCCTTGCCGATGCTTTGGGCGAAAGTGGACGGAATTACTACCACCGCTTAAGCCGTTTCTATTCCGGTTACACTGAAAAAGAAACAGACCAACAATTCAACAAATGCCTAAAAGCACACGGACACGGCGTAACAATAAAAACCTTGTACCATTTAGCAAAGTCCGCAGGCATTGATATTACCACAGCACCATCAAAAAATCAAAATAATCAAAATAATCAAACAAATCACAGTTCAGACGATGAGCCAACAGAAAAGCCACTCCCCACAATCCCCAAAACCGTTTATCACAATTTACCTAACTTTCTACAATGGGCAACCGCAAAAGCCACCACGCCCGAAGATAAAGACCTTTTACTGTTAGGCTCACTTGCGGCAATATCATCCTGTTTGCCGAATATCTACGGAATTTATGACGAAAGGAATGTTTATCCTAACCTGTTTCTTTTCGTAACTGCCCAAGCCTCAGCAGGAAAAGGACGGCTAACACTTTGCCGTAAATTAGTGGAACCTATTCATCGCGCATTGCGACAACAAAATAAAAACGAACAGGAAGAATACCAACGCCAACAAACTGAATACGCCACAACAAAAGACAAAACAGATATGGAACGCCCACAGGAGCCGCCGCTGCGGGCACTGTTCATTCCTGCCAACAGCAGCGCAACAGCATTATTTCAAATTCTGAACGACAACGAGGGTATAGGTTTGATGTTTGAAACAGAAGGCGACACCTTGGCGCAAACATTCAGAAGCGAGCACGGTAATTATTCCGATGGTTTCCGTAAAGCGTTTCATCACGAAAAAATATCATACTTGCGGCGTAAGGATAGAGAATATGTAGAATTGGAAACGCCCCGCCTCTCTGCTTTACTTTCCGGAACGCCCAAACAGGTTTCTGCTTTAATCCCCAATGCCGAAAATGGATTGTTCAGCCGCTTTATATTCTACAATATGAATATCTTGCCGGTATGGAAAAATGTTTTTGCAGGCAATCCCGACCAAACGCTTGATGATTATTTCCGGCACTTGGGCAATCAGTTTTTCGACTTTTACAAAACCTTGCAAAACCAACGCGACCCTTTGCGTTTTTGTCTTACGGCAACACAGCAAGAGCAATTTAACGCTTATTTTTCGCAGGTACAAAACCAATACTTATATTTATGTGGTAGCGACTATCTTGCCACCGTGCGAAGACTTGCGTTGATTACGTTTCGTGTGGCAATGATACTTACTGCTTTACGAATAATGGAAATATCGTGCAAGCGAGAGCAGAGCCAAACTTGTTTGGGCTATGCCGAGCGCAGCCGATATTGGCGCGAAGCGCACTCCGGCGAAATAGCAAATCCGCTTATTTGCAGCGATTCCGATTTTAACACCGCTTTAGAGATGGTTAAAATATTGCTCCAACACGCAGCAAGCATTTATGAAACGTTGCCTTTAGTAGCCGATGCATCCAAGCAACTCAACCAAAAGCAACAGTTTTTAGAAGCACTGCCGCCCGAATTTTCGCGGCAGGAGTACCTTGCGGCTGCCAAAAGCCTTAATATTCCCGACAAAACTGCTGAAAAACATATTGCGAAATTTGCGCAAAGTGGGCTGATAAATCATTGGGCGCATGATAAGTATAGGAAAGTGTAAGTGCGAGTAAAATACCATAAAAGAGTTGTAGAAATTTAAGTACCATTTCTCATAAAAAAACATATTTACCACCACTCATTTATGATAATGTTATGAAGTAATGCTGTAAAATATTAAATATCAATAAATTTGACTGCATTGTTTTCTATCTCAATTCAACAAAAAATCTGCAATATTGGCTAAAAAAAGATACAATAATTTTATGTATTTTTGCAACCCTTTATTTTACTGATATTGATAGGATTATTTATGAAGATAAAAACTACAATTTTATGCTTTATTATCTTGCTTGCATCTGTACATAATACTTTTGGACAACAAGTGTTTCGCAGGCATTTTATTATACTTCAAGATAATTCAGGTTCTTTTTATCATTCTGTAAATGAGACACCTATTCGCAAAGTACAAGAGGGGCTTATCCAATTATTTGAAAACAAAATGTTTAATAATGACTATAATAACCTTTTAGAAGAAAAAAAGAATGGTGTTAAATTTTTTGATACTGAAAGAGATGAGGTTTCGTTCTTTTGGTTTGTTGCAGGTCAATACGATAATATTGAGTTTAGAGATCGTCAAAATGGAAGTTATAATTTCTTTCTTGATTACTTTATTAAAGAAGGGAATTTAGCATCGTTCAGAAGCACAGGTTTAAGTATCAGTGATTTTTTGTATAAAAATTTTACTTCACGGCAACCGGCTAAAACATCTAACCAAACTTATTTAAACGGTTTAGGCACATATTCATTTACTGCCTATGCTTACCCATGTGTGTTGGATGTCCTCAAAACAGATTATTCAAGCGAATATATTGTAATAATTATTAGCGATTTTAAGGCAGGTTCTACTTTTGGCAATAGGCAAGATGAAGATATTATGAGACAAGCGTTTCGAGAAAAAGCCGATAATGTATTGAAGCGTGTGAATTGGCTTAACGGACAATTTTATAAAATTGACTATTTTGACTACTATCAAAAAGCTTTATATGGTCTTTTAGGAATGACCGCCTTTAAAATAAAACCGAATGCAGGATTTTATTCACCTGAAAATGTTAACCTTCGCATAAATAGTGATATTGATTTTACTCAAAAAGAATTCTCAGGAAATGAGTTTACACTTAATCCGACATCTATTGTTTTTGAACACAATAACAAACTGAAAGTTAGAGATGTAATTGTTGAAATTAGCGGTGTATCAGACAATACCATCAAAAAAAACGTATCTGCGTATATTGAAGATGCAAATACAATGACTTATCGAATATTGCCAACAGACATAGTTATTGATGGTCTCACTAACAAAGAGCAGGCAATAGAGGCGGGACAGATAAAGTATATTTTTCAAGTTGATTATTCTTTGGATAACGACTCTCCTTTGAAATTTACTTATGAGCTGTCACGTTCGATTGATATTTCTAATTTTAAATTTTTAACGCAACTTTCAACATCACAAATAATTACCATGACAATACTTCTTTTCTTATTAGTAACCGCAATAATTGTATTTATCTTATTCAGGTTAGGCAAACCCACTGGTATTTTACTAGAATGGAGCCGCTTCACAGACAGTTACGAGTCAACTGATTTTTCCGAAAATGGTAAAGGACGAATTTTGACAGATTATATGAATTGGACTGAAATAAATGAAGAAAACGGAGAGTTTCAAATTAAAGTAAGAGGAAGATTTGATTATAGGAATAGGAAACGGTTTTATAATTGGGAAAAACATACAGGATTTCCAATTGCAATTACGCCACTCATTTTAGATACTCCTGAAGGTTTTTCTACGCAAGTGGAAGTAGAAGGTGCTGGTGTAAGCAAATCGCCCGACCAAACCATCAGGTACGAAAAACCATTTTACGATGGTATTTTTGAATTTATTATTAGATTCAAAAAAGAAAACTACGTAAAAGTTACCGACCCGCTATATTTCGCATTCAAAGTAGAGGTTGAAGCAGTGAATAACGGTATCCGTAGTTTCAGAATTTCTGATTCGAATCAATTATATGAATTTCATATAGGACCTGATTTAGGTACTGTGTGGGTAGGAATGGACCCTGGCACAACAGGTTCTTGTATTGCTACAGCCACTAATAATTCAGATTTGGTAATTGAACAGGAAGGGGGAGAAGATAAAATCACTCCATCTGAAATCACTATTGACCCCGACAAAATAAGAGGTCAATCGGACGAAGATATAAGAAATGCTTGTTATTTTGGAGCAGAGGCTGCAGCAAGGTGGCAGTCGAAAGCAAGTATGTTTCATTTTGTTTCTATAAAAAAACTAATCGGATATTCGGATAAAACAACCTTAAAAGATGGTGTTGAAGTGGATGGTATATTGTTGTCATCCTTATTAATAGAGGCCATTTATAAGGAACATGAAAAATATATTAGCAAAATTAAATCTGATAATCCACAATTTTTTGAAAACAATGAAAAATATAAACCACAACGGTTGGCGATTACAATTCCCAATAATTTTACGGCAACCAAAATTCAACATCTGAAACAAAGTATTGAAAAAAATCCAACTATAAAATTCAGGGAAATACGATTTATTTACGAAGCGGAGGCGGTATTAGTACATTATATTAATCAAATAAATACCAATATTGAGAAGCAAAGCAGCAAAGAAGGTGAAACAATATTTGTATATGATATGGGAGGCGCTACAATAAACGCAACACTGGCAAATATTAAAAGAAGGCAAAATAAAAAAGGAGATTGGATAGATTACATTACGATTATCAGCAAGTTGGGCTATGGAATAGGCGGAGATACAATTGATTATGCCTTGATTAAATGGATATATTCCAAAGATAATTCTTATCGCCAGTTGGTTTCTAATAATCCTTTTAGAACTGAAAATGTAAATATCAACGAACTACACAATTTAAAATCGGAAGCATTTAAGTTGAAATTTGATGCGTTTCTTAACACAAATAATAAAGACAGTAAGCATTTGATATCACGTGAATATATTGAAAAATTCTACGGATTGAATCTAAAAAAAGTTGTTGATGAGAATGGAGATATTTTAATAGACGATGACCCTTTTGAAAAACAATGCCTTAAAGGTTCAGATTCATTTTTATATGACCCCATTTTTGAAGAATATATTTGGAACAATATTGAGTCAATTGTCGATGATATATTATTCTTGTGCGAGGAGAAAAAGATAACAACAATTGATACTGTAATCATGTCGGGAAGAAGTTCACATTTTCCAAGAGTCAGAGAAACAGTAGAAAATACTATTAAATCTACTTTCAAGCCAAGATTTATTCAATTAAATATGGCTGAATCCAAAAGTGCTATCGCGAAAGGAGCGTGCTTATATGGTACTCAAAACAAATCAATTATTCTTAAAAATCAAACTACAAGTGGTGTATATGGTGTGATTCAAAAAATAGAGCGTGTTGGACCTGCTAATTTTCTTAAATTGATAGATGCCGGTGAAGATTTTGAAAAAGATTCTATTTCAAACACCATTGCTATTACTCGTCAAAAGGATTTTGAATTTGATGGAAAAAAAGTGTGTTTCTGTCAGGTAATGGGTGTTAACCCTGATAAAATAATAGCAAACAATGAAAGACACAAATACAGTGATATTGCTATACTTCCAGCAAAGCCTCGTGATATAGAACAGGTTTCTTTGGAAATAACTAATAAAGACAAAATTTTCTGTACAACATGGAATAGTGAAGGCGAGCCTAATTCTAAAGCGTCCGAAGTAAAAGACGCAGAAATTACAAAATGCAATGATGAACATTATTACTTTTTTTTAAAAAAAAACAAATAATTATGAAAAGACTTTTATTAATAAATGTGTTATTAGTTGCCATTGTGCTTAATGTAGTTGCACAGAAACATTATGTTCAGTTCAAAGAAGATTATAAGGTTAATTCTTTGAATATAAAAAAAGAAGAAGTTCTTGAATTGAAAGATATAGTTGGTTATTATAAAATTAATGGTAAACTCAATGATGAATATATTCCCAGTAGTAGTTTTACCAAAATCCAAGGAGTATTATTTACAGTGGTAAGGTTTGATGGAAATAGTAAACCCGCTGACAGTCTATGTACCATATCTTCTCAAGAAATAAATAAATGGTTTGAATACGTTAAGCAAGAAAATAATAAAGTTTATTTCAATAAGTCAGACGGACAAAAATATAGCGTTGATTTTAATAAAGATAAGCAGAATATAGATTCTGTTTATAAATATCAAAACACAGTTTTATTTTCACTTGGCGAAAAATATTATTGTATAAAACTTAATAATGAAGATGTTTATGTGCCGGAAGTTATATTGAAAATATTGTCTGAAGATGAGGCAAAAGAATTGGTTAAAAGTGAGAAGAAAGAGGATAATAGCCCAAAAGGTTTTTTCCCGAAAATATCTTTTTTTATGAAAATAACTACCGGTATTGTTGCTGCTATTTTTATTGGTGGCGGAGTTCTCATTTTTAAACAGAGAAAAAAGAAACGCGCTTGTAAAGATATTTATTATTTATATGAATTTGAAAACGATAAATGGAATAAAATAGATACTCCGATAGAATCTATAAAGAGGTTTAAAAATAATGCAGAACGAGATAAAAATACAGTTAACGAATTTACCTTAGCATTTGTAGATAAGCTTGATGGAACGGCTCTAAAGAAAAATAATGAATGGCATCCTGTTATTAGCTATTCTTCACCAGACGAATTACGTCTTACGATTCCAACTATAGCGATATTTAAAGAAAATGGCGGAAAAAAACAGCAGCCAATGTGGAAAATTTGTAAATATGAAAATCACAGTTGGGGAATTAAAAATAATGAAACAGCTAGAAGCAGTGAGGATATACCTGCTCATAATGCAATAACAGATGGCACAATTGTTTATGTCAAAAAAACAAAAAAGGCATATCTTAAACGCACTATTCAAAATACACCTGAATGGTGTCCAGTTAACTGCTATTCCTCTTTTAATGATTTAAAACGTGTTGCTGCCCCCAAATATGCAGTAGTAAAAGAGAATAATCAAAAAAATAGTAAAACAGAAAATGTCCAAGCTAATATTAAAGAACCAATTCTCACAATAAAAACAGAAGAGATTTCACCCCAAATGGAAATGATAAGTATAAAAAAAGAGTCACAAACACAGCAAACAACCGAAAGTAAAAATGTTGCTGCATTTGATGGTGACATTCTTAAATATTTATCTCAAGAGTTTAAAACACAAAAAGCTGAAATCAACAATATAAAAAACCTAATCAATAGCATACAACAAGCACAAAATTCACAAAATACAGAATTTGGACAGTTGAAAAAAGATATTGGAATATTACAAAAAGATTTGGAGGGAAAAATTAATTCATCAAAAGAAGACTTGAAAGGGCAAATTGTATTGTTGGGTAAGGATGATGCAAAAAATAAACGTATTAGTGAGTTAGAAAAAGAAAATTTGCAAAAAGAACAAAATATTGGAGAATTAAAAAATGATAAGAAAAAGCAAGAGGAAAAAATTACGCAACTTGGAACTGATATTTCAAATAAAGACAAAGAAATAAACGACCTTACCGGAAAAATAACAACACTAAAAGCAAGTAGCCAATTGCCAACAGGGGTAATTAAACTTTCGGGATATGATTCATTTGTACGTAATGCAGCCGATTTGTTCAAAATTGCAGATTCTACTGAAAAAGAAATTGCAGGTTATCTTAATCACTTATCTCAAGACGACAAAGCAATGGTAGCTTCGTTTATGAGCGATTATTATACAACCCGCCCGGTAAGTGATATTTCAGAATGGATAGGTATTATTGCAGGTTTACAAATAAACGGACTTCTCAAACATTCTATCAAATCATCGTTGCAAGCTGAAACATCTGAAGCTAAAAAAATAGAAATTTTAGAAAAACTTTTCTTCGATGATATTATTCGCCCTTACCTTTCATCATTAATTTTGTTTGCAGAACGACTACGTACAGCCCATTATTATGGAGTTCAAACCACGGCTCCCGGAACTATGCCGGAAAGAATAAAAGAGTTAATCAATATTGCAAAAAGCATGAAAGCAGATATTTGGTACTTCCCGATGTTTGCCACATCGTCCTTGGATTTTAAAAAAATAGCGATAAAAGAAGACAAAGAACTCAGTCAAAAGGTAAAAAAAACAGACGGTTTAGACTCCAATACAATTATTGATGTGAAATATTATGCTGTTAATTGCGACAGCGCTGTTGAAAAGAAAACCGAAGTAATAACTTATTCAGTATGACCGTTTTTATAAATAATATAGTGAAAATTTAAAATTTAACAATATGAAAGACTTTAGATTAAATATTTTATTGCTTATATGTTTGGTTATAAGCTGTGTAAGTGTACAAGCACAACAAGGAGCACCTAGAAAAAATGCTTTTGTGTTGATTGATGTTTCCGGTTCAATGCAGAATGATGCGATTAATAAAGAAGCCAAACAGCACATAAAGGATATTTTGCTTGGCAAATTTTCGTTACCCGATGCTAATAGACAAGGTTGGGCGATGCAACATAAATGCAATATCCTTGAGAACAGCAAGCCAATTTTACAGAATAATTCTTTTTTTGCTATTATTCCTTTCGGAGATAAAGAGAGGTATGATGAACGGACTTTTAACCGTTTTTCAAATATTGATAATGAATTTGATACTTTTTTTGAAAAAAATTACCGTTTAGATCATAAAGATAATTTGACGTACTTGACTTTAGCACAAGGATATGCCGGTAGTTTGGCAAAAGCAAGAGGTGTAGAAAAAAGTTATATGATTATTTATACAGATGCATTAAATGACCAAACGGGGAGTAAACCCTATACAGATTATGAAAACAGTATTGTAGATTCTTGGAATGTATTTGGAATAAATAATTATAACACTTTAGGAGTGCTTTCTAAAAAATCGGGAATATATACCTATAAAATTTATATCGGGCAGTTGGATATTTATGATGTTGAAGTACGTGATAAGGATAAACCAACTGATCAGATTGACGGTGATGAATCCAATCCAACTCCAAAAATTACCATAACAAATCCTAAAAACAGTTCTATTCGTGAGCCTGCAAAAGCAAAAACAAAAGATGAAATTTCTGTGTCGTGGATTGGGGCAACAAATGCAAGCATAGCTATTACAAAATATAATGGAAAAAATTATGTCAGATTATCTTCAAGAGGAAAAGAGGAAGCAAAAATACTTTCAAAAGGTGGTAACTCTGCCAAAATTGTTTTTTATGATTCGGGGAAATATAAATTAACTATTTCTAAAGGAAGTGTTTCAGCCTCGGCATATTATGAAGTTTCATCGCCGATTCCTGTTGGATTGATTGTGGGATTACTCCTTTTGCTCGTTGCTGTAATTGCAGGAATAAGATTTTTGCCGAATCTGTTTAAACCTAAAAGAAAAAATGTTAGTCATCCGTCTTCTTCCGGTGATAAAAATGATGATTGGTAATTAATGTAATTGTTTAACAAATAAAATATATTCAATATGGAAAAAATTTTCTTTCATCCAATGGTTTGGGACAATGATGTTTATATTATGTACATTGTTTGGCCCTTTGCTCTTGTTTTAGTATTGTACATACTTCGTTTTTTGTACAATATGGTGCGTTCCAAGTATCTAATTTATAAAAAACAAAGTTATTATATGGTTAGAGACTTGTTTTTATCGCTTGCAGGTATGGAATACTTGATTGTCTTTAATTTATTATTTGCAATTTACTTGGGTTTTTGGTTCTTTTTGGTTAAACCTGTTTCGGCAGATTGGACAACTTTACCACCCTATTTAATTGTTCTTCCTCAAGTTGTTACAATAATTACAACTTTTGTTTTGTTTTTTATAAGATATAATAAATTTCGTAACCCTTTAATAAGAAAATAATATGGCACGACCTACAATATTAATCGGAATAGGTTCCGGCGGACTTCGTTCTATTGAATATGCTTGGAAATTAATGCAAGAAATACCTGCGGATGCAACAGCAGAAAATCGCCCGCTTGTTCATTACATCTATTTAGAAACCGACGAACAAAACAAACCTTGTTCTGAAGAAATTAAGTCGGCTCCTTTAACTTTATCCAATTCTCAAACAACCACTCATGCTTTGCAGCAGGATGTTAATTGTACAACTAATTGGATAAGTGGACAAGATATCCCCACTAATGCTTTGTCGGGTGCAGGAGGTAATCCCGTATTCGGTAGAATTTGTATTTGGGATATTGCAAATAAGAAATACTTTAATGCAATACTTCAAAATGCGCTAACCGCAATAGTTCGCCAATCCATTGAAAAACCTCTTGTTTTTGTAACTGGTTCCTTTGGCGGTGGTACCGGAGCCGGAGTATTTTTGGATATTGCTTATATCATTAGGGAAACATTAGCAAATGAGGTTGAACTACATGGTTTGTTTTTGCTTCCTAACATTGGGGAAGCCGATGATGTTATTTATTGTAATTCGTTAGGGGCATTAAAAGCACTAGATTTTTACAGTTCGGAAGAACATGAATATCCGTTTAAATGGGGACCTATTCCGCCAAGAGGATATGAAAAAGAGAACAGTCCTTACGATTTGGTGCAAATTATATCTTCGGAATACAATAATACATTGGGTAAAATTTCGTATAACGAATTACAGGAAGATGCCGGTTTGTTTTTATTTTTAAATGCTTTGGGTTTATATGATACCCGAAAAAAATCGTTGGTTGATGCAACTGGAAATATTATCATTACCAAATATACAACTTTCGGATTATCTGCTTTGCGTTATCCTCAAACCCAAATTAAAGAAATCTTGGCATTGGATTTATCAATAGACTTACTAAGAAGATGGGTGGATACAGAATTTTATTACGACAAATATAACGTACAACAACAGGTGCAAAAAGAATCGGTTGATATTCATAATAAAGTTATTTATGATTTTGAAAACCGTTTCAGAAAAATTCTTGGAACTTGGAGTACATCCGTTGAAGTAATTGCCGATGGTCAAAGCATAAACATTGAAGAAGATTTACATGTATTGGCAAAAGAGTTATGTTCCGGAAATTATTCGTATGACGAAAAACGAAAAAAAGTTTATAGCTATTTCAGAACTGGGGGAAGATATTATGACGTATTAAAAGCAAAGGCGGCAACCGGTGCTTTAGATCCGATAGTACAATATGTGAACGATAAAATTGCCGAAACGCTATCTCAATATGAAAACTTGAAACTTGCTGAAGTTACGTTAGATGCCATTTATAAATCTGTTGTACAAATTGTAAATTATTGGGAAACATTAGGTATTACCAATGACTCAAATAAATGGCAAAAAAATATTCAAGAATTAATTCCCGAACTGATACAAGACGTGCCATTGTCATTCGTATTATTGCATGAAAGAGAAAAGGTGTATTTTGACCGTCTTAAATTTGAATTATTAGAAGGTTTGGCAATACATATTTTCTCTGATTCAATGATAAAAATTAAGACAGCTATTGCAGGAAAATTGGATACTGCCGGTAATCCTACTATTGTAAAAGATTCTTTAGGAAGAACAGAACTCCCATCTACGAAGTTGTTGGAAAATATTCGTAATTGCATAACAAATACAATACAGGATGATGCGGCCAAATTCAGTTGTACCCCTAACAGACAGTCTTTATACGACAAATTGCAAAATAACCGTTCAAAAACTTTGTTTTATGTTTACCCCGAAGGCGATTTGCAATGTACATTGAATGTAGCCAATACGAATTACCGAGCCACACATCCGGGGCAACAATCTATCAGAGATATTACCGGCAATGATGATTTGTGGAATTTCCTCAAATTCAACACTTCTTCAACTATTACGTTTTATCATTCTATAGTTGATAAATATTTGAATGATATTGAAATGACACCCTACACAGTTACAGAAGCAGTAAGCGACCCACGAAATACTAACCATATCAAGAATACTGCCACAAAGGGCACAATCCCACATTTGCCAGTTAATCCAACCACAAGGAAAGCGCAATTTCAAAATCATGATAAAATACCTCATGTTATGTTGGGCTATGCCGGTGCTATGGGAAATCTTTTGGGAACCATTGATGCAGAATTAATTAAAATGGGGATAGTTGATTTTAGTATTTCTAATCCCGAACGTCATTCATTGAGCCATATCGGACTTAATAATTGGTTAGTCTTTTATAAGGAATTTGGATATATGTCAGATAAAGAGCCATTCTTACCCACTTCTGATTTAAGAGATTTTGATGGTTTCTGTTCTATATACATGGGGACTTCCTCTCGTAGTGGAGACCCACAAAAATTCCATGGCAAAAGGATTCCTTATATATCCTACTCCGATTGCTTAGCTGAAAGTACTGCTTATATCAACAAAGCTAAAAAGTATGAGGAAGATTTAGAATATGAAACGGCAATAAAGTACTACAAGATTGCTAAATATTGGGATATTTCAAACAATTTCCCGGTATTAAAAATTGCAGAATTGAATAAAAAAATAGCGGACGAAAATCAAAATGCTACGGTAGCTCATCAACGATATTTGGATATTGCAATGAAGTACTTGAATAACAAAGACTATGATGCTGCCGAGTATTACTATAATGCTGCAAATAATAAGCAACCCGGAACTCCGTTTGTTCAATCACAATTACAAGCTGTTATGAATGTAAAAACAAAAATATATGAAATTATAAATCAGGCGGATAATATGTGTTCGGAAGCACATAGTCTGTATAATCAATGGACAAAGCCGGAACACAGAGCGAATATTCAATTACAGACAGAGTGTTTGGGCAAATATCAGGCTATTATTGCGAAATATCAAGATGCTCTCGATTTATCACCGAACAATAGTGAGATTAAAAAGAAAAAAGCGAATATTAATAATTACATTAGTCGTTTAACCCATTAAATATTAAAATTATGTTATTAGATATTACTCCAACAGGAAAAGAGATAAAAAGAGCAGCTTTACTTGAAAAATCAAGATGGGCTCGTAATTTGTTTGTAACACTATCATTATTAGCTTTTATTGTTGCAATTTATGTAGGATGGTTTTGTTCAGGCTTAAAAACCGGAATAGGAGGAAATCCTGAATTAGAACGAAATGTTGCTATGATAGTATCACCTGGAAAAGAAGGCACATCGCAAGGAACGGCCTTTTTATTAGCGAAATACGATGGTACGCCATCCGGCTATTTATTAACTGCACGGCACGTAATTGACAACAACCGTATAAACGGTACGGTTACGCTTATGTTTCCCAACTTGTTGAATGAAAGAGGTGAGCCAATTACCACTACAGCATCAATAAAATGGACAACAGATATTCCTTTTGATGGCGAAAATTCAGGAAGTTTAACTTTTGATGTAGCCTTACTGAAATTAGATAATCCGGGTATTTTACCTGAAGATGTAACCGGTTTTACTGTTACCAATGAAATGGAGGTAAAACAGCCGATTGCTATTTTTGGATTTCCTCAATCTGAGGCATTTTATACCAATGGCGTTGTGAGCAACATTGAATACGACGGAAACAAAAATTTAATGGTTATGAGTTTTATGTTAGACCACGGAATTAGTGGCGCTCCTGTTTATAGTGAAGAAACAGGTGATGTGTTGGGGATAGCAGTTGCAGGAAACGGTAAATTAGCCAATATTGCGTTGAAAATAACCCGCGTGATTGATTTGATAGAAAGAGATAATTTGAAGGTTTTGGAATAAAAAATGTAATTGAAGTAATAAATTTAAAAGACGAAAAAGTATGAAATATTATTATATATTTTACTTAATAATCAGTGCTGTAATTATCATTTTAGGTATTGCAATTGGCATTTACATAAGAAATAGCAAAAATCAAAGTGTGATAGACTGGAGAAAAAAATACAGCGATTATAAAGTTAAATTAGCTATTTTTGGTTTATTTTTTACTTTTATAGGTCTTTTCTTGACTGGCTTTAATGATATTTTATCTCAATATGCTACTTGGTGGAAACCTTTCGTTAAGTTGTATGAAAAAAAATCGGTAGAAGATATTTCAAAGTTTTGCACAAATAACAATAATAACGTTACTATCGTATTTATTTTAGATGTTTCAGGTTCAATAAATGAAAACCTTAAATTTCCTATAAGAGACGACATAAAAAATCAAATAAAAGCAGTGCAGACTTCCCGTTTGCCGTCTAATTCCAAAACCAAGTATTATGCTGAATACCTAAGTGGAACTGCAAAAGAGATAAAATTCTCTGAATTGTTAAAATTGAGATTGTCCTATTTACTTGCCGAATTGGATAAAAACAGATTCAAAGGTAGATTTTCCATTGTTACCTTTGCTAATAGCGCAACTTTTTTTGTATCAGAAGAATATGCTAATTATAAAAATTTACGAGCAGCATTCGATTTAGTTAATTCCATTATAAAATTTGATGGAGGGAATACTGATTTTTGCGATTTATTTGCGACAATCTCCAATACTCTAATTGATTCAACAGAATATTCCTTTGTTTTTTTAAGTGATTATTTACAAGATAGTGAAAAGAATGACATATATTATGATACAAAATGTATAAAAAATCATCTATCTGATATTGAATCAAAAGAAATTTTTTTCAACTTTTATGTATTAGATGAGAACAAACTTAAAGAGCATAATAAGAAAAATCTTATAAACATTAGCGATGTCTTTTTTAAAGATAATGATAAATGTAATAAAACTGATATATTTGAAGCATATTACTTAGTTAGCAGAGGAGTTACGGAACATTATATTCCTTTTTATTATCGTAATAAATCTTATGAAAAAGAATTATCTTCTTACATTTCTTTTAAGAAAGTAGGGCAAAAAGCTAAAGATTTTAAATTTAAGATTTCTTATACTGAAAGAGATGAGAAACTACTATTAAAATTAGATTGTCGTAACGGGATAATTCCTGTAACAGAAAATCCAATTATATTACCATCAAATATAAGTGATGAGCCAAAACTAATAATGAGCGGACACATACCTACTCATAATCAGTCGTGTGGACGTATTATTATTGAAGATGTAGTCAATAAAAGAGAGTATGCTGCTAAAATCGTATTTATTCAAAAACTACCTTCATATTTAATGCTTGTTTTGCCTTTGTTTCTTGCAATTATTTTAGCATATTTTATTATTATTGCATTAAAGAAATGCACATGCATTAAATCAATTTCGCTATCTGCAAATAACCTATCTATTAAATATAAGCTAGAGAAGAATGCAGTTTTGCCAAGTCTCAAAATTGCAAACCAATCTGGTATTATACTATTAACTGCCGATTTAATTTCCAACAGCAATACAGTCAATATTAACATTGCAGGATTAGGAAATAATTGTATTTATACGCTTTTACTACTTGTGGGCGATAAAGTTAATGATAGTAAAGTTTTTGTCAGATAATTCATGTTTTCTCTCATACTAATTATTCTTGGTCTTTTTGTCTGGATGGCATTGCCGCAGATGTTATTAAAAAAGAAAAAAAACAAGCCATACAAACGGTTTATTGCATTGTCGTGTAAGATAGTGGGGGTAGCGGTTGTTGTTTATGGAGTGTGGAATTTGGCAAAACATATTTGGTCGGCATATTTTTAATACAGCAAATAATTCTATTCTTTAAAAATATTATACTTTTACATTCAAAAAAAACTACACCATGCCCGAAACCCAAAACATAGAATATAAATCCATTTGGAAAGACAAATATCTACAATGGCTCTGCGGCTTTGCAAACGCGCAAGGCGGCACGCTTGTTATCGGGAAAGATGATGCCGGCACGGTGGTTGGCGTAAAAGATTCCAAAAAACTAATGGAAGAATTGCCCAACAAGATTACTACAGTTTTGGGCATCGTTGCCGATGTAAACCTGCACGAAACCCCGCAAGGCGATTATATCGAAATTGTTGTTGAGTCACAACCCAATCCGGTAAACTACAAAGGCGAGTATCACTATCGTAGCGGCAGCACCAAACAGGAATTGAAAGGCGCGGCATTGTATAAATTCTTATTGCAAAAGCAAGGCAAACACTGGGATAGCGTAGTGGTTCCCAAAGCAAACATTGCCGACTTGAAAAAGGAAACCTTTGACTTTTTCCGCAAAAAAGGGATTAAAGCCAAACGTCTTGATGAGGATGTATTAAACGACAGCAACGAAGTTTTACTCAATAAACTGAAACTCACAGAAAACGGTTATTTAAAAAGAGCCGCCCTTTTGCTCTTTCACCCCGACCCCGAAGATTTTGTTACCGGTGCCTATATCAAAATTGGGTTCTTTGAATCGGATGCCGAAGTAATGTATCACGACGAAATTCACGGAAATTTGTTTGAACAGGTAGAAAAAACCATTGACTTACTTTTCACCAAGTACATAAAAGCCCTGATAAGTTACGAAGGAATTTTCCGCGTAGAGACTTACGAATATCCCAAAGATGCCATCCGCGAGGCAATCCATAACGCCGTTGCACACAAAGATTATTCCGGTGCCATACCTATTCAAATTAGCGTGTATAAAGACAAAATTATGATTTGGAATTTCGGACAACTCCCCACCGGTTGGACTTTAGAAGAATTACAGAACAAACACTCCTCACACCCCTACAATCCCGATATTGCCAACGCCTTTTTCCGAATCGGCTACATAGAATCGTGGGGACGTGGAATGGAAAAAATGAGAAACCAATGTATTGAAGCCAACATACCGGTTCCGACATTTTCCGTAAAAGGAAACGATTTTTGGATTGTTTTTAGAAAAGACATCTATTATCCAGAATATTTGAAAGAGTTGGGATTGAATGAGCGACAAGTAAAAGCGGTGATGTATGTAAAAAGTAATAAAAAAATTGACAATAGTGAGTATCAGAAAATAAATTCGGTAGCAAGACGTACCGCAACCACTGAATTAGTAGAATTGACTAATAAATTTAATTTGTTTAAAAATACAGGTTTCGGTGCAGGTAGTTACTATGAATTAATTGCGCAATAATTGCGCAAATTGCGCAGTAATTCCCCTACCGAATTGAATAATAGTGGGGCAATAATGACATAGGTGGGGCAACAATGGGGCAATAATAGGGCAACTGGGGCAACGACCATGCTAATTGCGCAATAATTGCGCAAATTGACTAATAATTGCGCCAAAATTGCATCAATGGCATCATTATTGCACAAAAAAGAAAATATGTTTTACAGATAAATTACCGATAAAAGATTAAGATATATGCAGATAAACCTACTCTCATTTAAACCGATAACAGACACAATTTCAATAAATCTATATTCCGAAAAAGTACAAGGCACTCATCCACAATTTGTATATTCCGATGAATGCCCCGAACTGTGGAAGCAACACGCTGATAAACTTTCCGAGTGTAAAAGGTTGTTTTGTTCTTTCAATAACGAAGAAGCCGAATGTAAGGGCGAAAAATATACTGCAACCATGAATCTGAATAATGCGCCACGTTTTGCACTAAACTATTTCAGACATTTGCTTTATAATCATTTTCGTGGTAAAGTTGCGGCAGTTGGAATTGACTATGTTGATAATGTTGAAGTTTGGGTAAAAGATACGGAGCAACCGGATAATAAGACAACGCAATTCCTTAGATTTTCTCTTATTCCACAATCCAAAAACATTTCAGAAGGTTTTGAATTGCTTGTTTCGTTTAATGGTTATTCCGTTGCTTACAATCGCCCCATTTCCGAATTAGATATTGAAGAAACCCATTATAGAGTAATCGCAAACGGTGAAGTGGTAAAATACAAGAACATTACCCCCGAACACAAAAGCAATATCACACAAATTTACCCTGTTATCAATCGCGCACTTGCCGCACAATTCGGACTGAAAGAGTATCGCACAAGAACATTAAACAAATACACAAGTACTTACGATAAAATAACTGCATTTTGCCAACAATACTTATTTACAACCGATTTCAACATTTTGAATATCAACCCAACTAATTTTCTAACCATTCCCAATGAAAAGATTTTAAGAGTAGCGGATAATTCCAATGTGTTACTATTTGGCAATAACAAAACAGATTTAGTACCTTACAACGGAATGAAAGAATACGGTCCGTACTTACCAAGTAAAAGAAATAACGTGAGGTTTTTCTTTATTGCGCAAAAACAGGATGTAAAAGTATGTTCAAAACTTTACGATATATTTTGTAATGGTTTAGATAAATTCGTAAACAATACAACAGGAGAAATCAGTTATAAATTCAAACCTTTTTCAGATTTTATAAAGCAGCCATTCAATACCGACCAAAACAGCAGTATTTTCTTTGATAATCTTGATACTGCGATACAGGAGATTACTACCAAATTACAAGAAAAGAAATTAGAAAAAGATTGTTTCTATATTGCATTGTATATCAGTCCAATCAATAAAGACAATACGAGTAGTCCGCACCACGATATTTATTTCAAATTAAAGGAACTTTTACTCGACAAAGGCATTACTTCACAGGCTATTTACAGAGAAAAGCCCGACACATCGGGGTTTAACTTTCATTTGCCCAATATTGCCACTGCGATACTGGCTAAAATTGGAGGCATACCATGGCAATTACAACCCTCAAAAAATAAAAACGATTTGATTGTCGGAGTAGGAGCATTTAAGTCCGAAAAAATAGGCGAGCGTTATATCGGCAGCGCATTTTGTTTTAACAAGGATGGTATATTTCAAAACTTTGACTGTTACCGCGACAATGACCTTGACCACCTTGTAGCAGATATTCGCAAAGCACTCATGCACTACGTTGTAGAACACGACAAAGCAGAACGCCTGATTATTCATTACTACAAAACGATGAGCAAAAGAGAATCAAAGCCCATTGTGGATATGCTTTTCCGGTTAGGCTTAACAATTCCGGTTATTATTGTAACCATAAACAAAACTGAAGAATCTGAAATAGTAGTTTTCGACAACAACGTACCGGACAAAATGCCGATAAGTGGCACGATTATTCCGATAAAAACAAACGAATTTCTTTTGTACAACAATTCAAAATACAAGCAAGGCGACAAATGCGATTATCTTTTTCCTGTAAAAGTGAAAATTGCAAAACTAATTTCAAACGGTGAAAAAGGAGAAATCACAAAGCCGGAAGTTACAGAAATGATAAATCTTGTGTATCAACTTTCGCGTATGTATTGGAAATCCGTAAAACAGCAAAATTTACCTATCACCATAAAATACCCCGAAATGGTCGCCGAAATCGTACCTCATTTTTCCGATGCGGAGTTACCGGCTTTTGGAAAAACAAACCTTTGGTTTCTCTAAATCCCCAAAACATAAAGATTGGGGAAATAGGGGAAATGTAGGAAACAGAGGATACAAAAAGCAAAAACTATAACTATTTGATTATTAAATTTATAATAAAAACTTCCTCTAAATCCCCTAAATCCTCTATTTCCCCGCAGCCCACCCTCGCCACCCTTCTGTTGTCTTTTTTGCGTCACGTTTTTTGCCCATCCTGCCGCAGCACATTGTCTTTTGCCGCCGCCCACAATGCCAACACAAGAGGACAAAAGCCAAAGAGCTGCTTCCTACACACACCAAAAAACGCGCCACAAAAAATCCAACCCCAAGCTATTTTACATAATGAAAATTATAAACCTGAGTTCCGTTTAAGAGAAGCGGTATTTCCTAACAAAACGGTTTACCCCATAGGGCGAAGCCCTAAAATATGATAGCCCAACGGCAACGCCTTGGGAAATGGAAAACACCCGACGAAAAATAA
>Ga0209737_10000575_pt1 | contig 29454 bp, 27 predicted proteins | sample TergutCu122P3_FD_187284 | JGI IMG/M metagenome (GOLD analysis project Ga0209737, IMG submission 187284) | Cubitermes ugandensis P3 segment gut microbial communities from Kakamega Forest, Kenya - Cu122 P3 (SPAdes) (version 2) | ecosystem: Host-associated > Arthropoda: Insects > Digestive system... | reverse complement strand
ATTCAAAGAGGCCGGGCACGAAGGCGCCGAACTCGAAGAGAAACTTCTCGCCGAGGCGAAGAAATACGGCATCAGGATTGCCGGTCCCAACTGTTTCGGCAACATGAACATCAGCCATGGGATGAATTTCACTTTCACACACATCATTCCTCCCATAGGAAACATATCAATGATCTCTCAGTCGGGGGCCCTCGGCTCATCGATATTGGAGTGGTCCAAGTACACCAACCTGGGAATAGCGAACTTCATGACCTTCGGAAACAAATCCGATGTGGACGAGGCGGATATCATTCCCACTCTCGTTGACGACCCGAACACGAAAGTGATCGGTATCTACAGCGAAGGAATATCCAACGGAGACAGGTTCGTAAAGGCCTTGGAGGCTGTCAAAGGAAAGAAACCTATCGTAATTTTCAAATCAGGAAAGACAGAGGCCGGTTCCGCCGCAGCATCCTCGCACACAGGATCCCTGGCAGGTTCAGACGCTGTCAATGATGTTGTATTCAACAAGCTCGGTCTCCACAGGGCAATGGACCTGGACGAGATGCTTGATGCGTTGTCCGTGTTCAGCACCTGCAGCCCAATGAAAAAGAACGGGATCGCGATAATAACGAACGCAGGCGGACTCGGAGTGATGTCGGCAGACGCTGCATTCACAGTCCCATACATAGAAGCGGCGAAGCTTTCCCCGGAGACCAACGAGGCGATCATCAAAGCGGTACCGACCATCGCCGGCCTTACGAACCCCATCGATGTGAGAGGAGACGCAAAGGCAGAGTACTTCAGAGGCGCCATACAGGCGGTCATCAAAGATCCGGCCGTGGGTGGACTCGTGATCATGGGATCGCCGCTAGACACAGCCGACCTTGAGAGCATTGCAAAAATAATCGTTGAGATGAGGGATGATATCCCTGTTCCCACCACGTGTTGTTTCCCCGGCGGGGACAAGTGCGAAAGGGCCAACAGAATACTCAGAGAAGGCAAGGTGCCCTGCTTCCCGACCCCGGACAGAGCGGTACGCGCACTCTCGATACTCAGGAAACACTCCGTGAGGAAAGAGGAGAAGAACGACCCGATGATCCAACCTAAGGTCTCAGGAAAGGCGGAGACCCAGAAGATAATCGCGGCAGCGAAAGCAGAGGGAAGGAAAGCTCTTACGGAAGCGGAAGGAAAGAGGATATTCGCCGCATACGGAATGCCGACACCCGGAGAGGCAACCGTGAAGAGTGCAGACGAAGCTGTCAAAGAATGCAACAGGATCGGATACCCGGTCGTTATGAAGATAATCTCCCCGGACATCGCGCACAAGACCGACGTGGGCGGAGTTGTGGTCGGAGTAAAGACAGCCGACGAGGCGAGGGCAGCTTACGATAAGATCATGAACAACTGCAAGAATGCTAAACCGAACGCAAAGCTTGTTGGTGTTTCGATCCAGCAGATGGTATTTGGACAGGAGGTCATACTCTCGATGATAAGGGATGTACAATTCGGACCTGTGGTATCATTCGGCCTCGGCGGCATTTACGTTGAGATCATGGGAGAGATCTCTCAGGCCCACGTTCCCATAAGCGAGCAGCAGCTTGATAAAATGATCACGTCCACCAAAGCTTACAAGCTTCTGGCAGGGGCAAGAGGCCTCCCGCCGGCAGACGTCGATTCTGTAAAAGACATGATCAGAAGGATCGTGATGGTGGCAGTCGAGAATCCGGAGATATTCGAGCTGGAGATCAACCCCGTCATCGTAGGAAAGAAAGGCCTCGGATGCTGGGCGGTCGATGCGCTCTGTACTCTGAAATAAACTTAACGCCGGTAACACCGGCTTCCTTTTTTTCATAATATTCTAATAAGCAAAGCATAATGTGTTGTCATGTACACAATCAGCGTTATGCGGGCCCGTAGCGAACTGTTCGATCTGATGGATCCTATTCTCGAAGGAGAGAAGGTCATGATCACATCGGAAAAAGGCAATGCCATCCTTCTGAGTGAAGAAGAGTATAAGGGGATCGTCGAAACGCTGTACGTCTTGTCCGATCCGGATACTCTTCCCGCTTTGATAGAGGCGCGCAATACCCAGACTTCCGAACTGGAGACGATGGACTGGAGAAATATTTTCTGAATTGAACGAATTGCGCTGTAATAAAAAAAATAGCTGAGACGAGCTCAGCTTGTTTTGTTTAAAGGTTCGACCCGGTGCATTTGATGGATATGTCCATTTTGAAACCCGGGGTGTTCGCTTTCATTGTGATCTCGTACAGCATCGTCTTATCGGCGCTGTAAATTGCGGTCAAGGTCACGCCCTCTACAGTCATGCTGTATTTTATCGCATCTTTCTGTTTGCCGCCGAGATCGAAAGACACCGCAGTGCCCCCAGTCATGCTTTCCAGGTTGGCGGGGAGGGGCAGGTTGTACTTATCGAAGAAAGCGAGGTCCTTCACTGAGCCGGATGCAACGGCCTCTCTCATGTCTATTACAAAACTGTCCGTTTTTCCGCCGGAGGTAAAAGAGGCAGACATTTGGATCTCAGACAAGACCATAGCCTTCCCTGCTGAGCCCTTTCCGATGACTGTCGTTTTTACGTCCGCGTCCATGAGTATCTTTTCGCCGAAACTATCGGTATCGATCTTCAGCTTGTATGAGATGAACTTGCCGGCGTCACTCGGTGCAACGTAATCGGACGGGTCCACCAGAACACTCTTCGCAACGTTGATCGAGGCAACCCTTGTATATTTGCCCGAAGTGATCGTCATCGAAGCGATCATCGGCCCGAATTCATATTTGCCGACCTCGATGTCTATGACGACATCAAGATATCCGTACTCCGCTTCTTTCGTATCACTATAGACGCTCAAGGTCACTTTCCATTTACCATCCCCTTGGGACACCGCCCAGTCGAATGCGCCTGTGACTTTGTGCATCTTCAGAATATACGGTTCTCCTCTGGTTTCAAAAGCATTTGTGATCGAGATGTAATAGTACTTGCTGTCCTCTCCGATCACTTCACAGACCAACGACCCGGACGGTACGGCCCCGATGGTCTTGGCTGTCCTGGGTCCCAGGTCGTAATAGAGCTTCGATCCTATCCCCAATTTACCGTTGACGGTCTTATCGCTGTCGTCAGGGGCGACCTTGCTGTTGTCGTTGTTGTTGCTGTCCTTTGTCATAACATATACGCCCGCAGCGCCGACCGCCACTGCCGCGACAAGTATGATCAGGACAAAGATCGTAGAAATTCCTTTTTTGTTCACAGATAATTTGCATACTCCCATATTATCGAGAAAAAAAGTACGTGTGTGTATTAAACAATGTCGCATACTCATCTCTTGACAGAAACAGATTATCTTGCACAATTGTATATATAATTGAAACAATCAGCCGCTCATGAGGCCGGGTATCGTCTTCGTGGGGCTGGGGCTCAGCGGAACGGACGGGATGACAGTAAAAGGGCTGAACGCCCTGAAAGAATGCGATAAGATATACGCAGAATTCTACACTTCCACTTTGATAGGCGCCGACATCAAAGAGCTTGAATCAGCAATTGGAAAGAAGATACATCTGGTCCACAGAAGACAGGTAGAAGAGGAAGACATCATCATCGAGGATGCAATGAAGATGACCGTAGGATTTGTCACAGCCGGGGATACGATGCTTGCCACAACCCATGTCGATCTCAGGATACAGGCGGCGGAGGAAGGGATACCCGTCAAAGTAGTTCACGGGGTCTCGATATTCGGAGCCTGTCCGTCATCGCTCGGCCTTCAGCCGTACAAGTTCGGGAGGACCGTAACGCTTCCGTTCCTGGAGGCCGACTATCAACCCAGATCGCCGTATGACAATATCAAACAGAATAAGGACAGAGGTCTCCACACAATGATACTTCTTGATATACGGGCGGATGAACTCAGGTACATGACCGCTCACCAGGCTTTAGAATGGCTGATCGAAGGTGAAAGGAAATGGAAGGAAGACCTGATAACCGACAAGACGGTGATATGCGTGATATCGAACGCCGGTTCCGATGATGAAAAAATATTTGCGGGGTATCCACAGGACCTGATGAAAAAAGATCTTGGGATCCCATTACAGACGCTGGTCATTCCGGGAGATCTGCATTTTATGGAAGCTTACGCTCTGGTGGATTTTGCCGGAGCTCCCAAAGAGATAATTGATGAAGGGGATAATTGATGCCGAGTTGCATAAAAGTACCAAAGAAAGAAGGCGAGACGGTGAGAGCTGCATTGCTCTCCAAAGGTATACTCGATACAACCAAAAAGATCGGTTCAGATGAAAGATACATCATATTTCCCATTTTGGTCGACGGGTATGAAAGTTATGAAGTGATCGAAGCGGAATTGGAAAGCATCGAGCAGTCCCCAACCGATTACAAAGATGTGCTGGATATTCCTGCTGAACTGAAAAATGAACTTCCGTCGGCATTCGACATCATTGGTGATGTAGCAGTGATAAAGCTGCCCGACACACTGGAGCAATATAAACATCAGATAGGCGAGGCTTTGATAACCGTCAACAGATCGATAAGGGCGGTCATGATGGATTCAGGGGTCAAAGGAGACCTCAGGATAAGGGAACTCGAACAGATCGCAGGAGAAGGGAGCACCGAAACGATACACAAAGAATTCGGAGTAAGAATGGCGATCGATCCGTCGAAGGTATACTTCAATCCGAGACTTGCGACGGAAAGATACAGGATCGCTTCTCAGGTGAAGGACGGCGAAACAATAATCGATATGTTCGCAGGGGTCGCCCCGTTCGGATTGGTGATCTGTAAAACAGCAAAACCTAACGTGGTTTATTCGATAGATGTCAACGCCGATGCGGAACGGTTCGTCAGGAAGAACATGGAACTGAACCACATAGGTAACATCATCCCGATCACAGGGGATGCCGCTAAGGTGATAGGATATCTTCCTGAAGCTGATAGAGTGATAATGAACCTCCCGCAGACAGCTGATAACTATCTGCTGAACGTTCTTTCAAAGACAAAGGTAGGCGGGATGATCCATCTTCACAAAGTGATAGAAAGATCCGAACTCGATGGATTCATCGAAAAGATAAAGGAAAAAGCAGTCTCAAACGGATTCTGTATTTTCCCGGAGAATGTATCCGAGCTGAAAACGTATTCTCCAACGATGAGCGTTTATGTCCTGGATATAAGAAAAGAGATGTGATTCACTTCTTCAAGGGATCGAGAGTGACTCCGGTCTGCCCCTGGTAGTTGCCGCTTCTCTGAGAGTAGTCCTTATCCGATGCAGTGGTAAGGGTCTCAAATATCATCTGGCAGAACCTTTCTCCGATCGGAATTTCAACCACCTCGTCAGTAGCATTGTATGCTCCGAGCGTCAGCGTTCCTTCGAATCCGGCATCTATCTTTCCGAAAGCGCCGATGCACCCTTTCCTTATCCAGGTGGTCCTCATCCACAGCTGTGCGCAGACATCCTTCGGCATGCGCACTCTCTCGATGGTGGAGACATAGAACATTGTTCGGGGAGGGATCTTGACAACGCCTTCTTTTTTGATCACAGGATCGCCCCTGATCGATATTTCAGATATCCGGAGATCATATCCGTTCGGCGTCAATCCGCGCTCGTGAAAGTCGCTGATCCCGAGATATCCCGTTCTCATCCCATCAAGGATGTCCTTGTCCGAAAGTATCGCCATACGGTTGCATACATCGTATCGTTTATAAGTATTTCAGGGCAATTTTTGCAAAAACATGTTAAAAATGAACAATAAAGAATAATGCGTGTTACTAATTGAGAGTTGGATGTATAGTACAATATAAATATCTCGGATTCAGTGTCGATGAGCGGGGAAACACTTAGGGGGATAACAATGGTAAAGAAAACCGTCCTTATTATTGCGGCCGTAGCTGTCGTTGTTGTGGTATGTGCAGCAGCTGTATTCATAGTTCTGAGCAAAGACAATAACAAAGACAACAATGATGCAGACGAAGAAAACACTTATTGGTTCTTCATAGACTATGGAAGTTATGAGACTGTCGTTGTGGCCAACGGGTGGTTCTCGGCGAAAGGAAGCGATGCACTTGACGGATTCCGCAACGCAATGGATGCAAATGGGATCTCTTACGACGTATCAACGACCGGATTCATCAATGAGATCAACGGTGTCGAGCCGATCTTTGATATGACTGCTCCGGTCTCTTACAGCTGGTCACAGTTTGCCTGGAAAGGAAACGCTTCAGGCGATTGGGAAGAGATGAACACCGGCATAAACGAAGCCTCATCAACGCAGATAATCTTCTATTTCGGCATTGCGGCGTGGGAGACTGTAAACTTCACAACCGATTTCGAACCAGACAAATCAGTCGTGACTCAAGAAGGGGGACCGTTCGCAGCATAAACAAAAAAACAGCCGCTCCGGCGGCTTTTTTTATACAGGCGGGAGTGGTAATGGAAGCACTGAAGCTTAAGCTGGCGTTGTCTGTTGCGATAATAGCAATAGGAATTGTTTCAGTCCCATTTTTGGTTTCCAGCACAAATGCATCGTCACAACAGGCGACCGGGTTCCTTATTGATTTTGAAGAATGGAAGGTTACCTGGACAGAGATGGATATCAGCGAAGGTTTGGACCCATTCGAAGCATTGAGCATCGCATGCAAAGCACATGACCTTTCTTACACAACAGAGGACGGAACGGTCAAGGAGATCGACGGGGTGATCTCAAATGAAACACACAAATGGGAACTCTGGACGATATCTCCGAAAAGTAAGACTTGGATCAAAGAACCCCAGCCTCAAACGATCGACCTCTCTCAATATACGATAGCGGCATGGGCATACCGCGATGATAAAGGGATACCAACAGTCGCTGTCGACGAGACCGGGACGTCTGTCTACGGATTCAGGCAGGCCCAGAGAACAGTATCGCTGTCTCCCGCACTGACAGAGATAATCGGATCTCTCAGAGGCGTTGAGACATTGGTTGGAACAGACAGATACAGCATCCATCCCGATTCCGTTGTGGCGGGACACAAAGAAGGAAAGATCAAGATCGTGGGAGATTTCCTAAACCCCAGTTTTGAGTTGATCGTAGCACAGAGGCCGGACATCGTATTTTGCGACGGTTCGCTGTACAGCCATCATTTGGTGATAGAGAGGCTCAGGAACTCAAAGATGAACGCGGTCCTGATGTACGGCGGGGAGAACGTTCAGGATATAATGAACAACGTTTACATTGCGGGCATAGCGATGGGATATGAAGTGCGTGCGCTTGAAGTGTTAGGTATACTTGAGAAAGCACAGAAGGATATCACTGGCGAAATAGACTATGGGATGAGACCCGGAGAAGTGAAAGTAATGTTCGCTCTGTCGTCGGACAAATCCCCATGGATATCTGGTTCGGGAACTTTTGTGGACGACCTTTCATCTTCTGTTGCTGGGAAAAATGTATTTTCTTCACAAACCGGTTGGGTTCTTATCAATTCGGAACAGGTAATGTCGGCGAATCCTTCGGTGATCGTGATCTTAACAACAGACTATGCGGCCACACAATCAGAATATGATTCGATAATAAGATCGCTCTCGGCTGAATGGAGATCCACCACCGCTTACAAAACAGGGAACATCTATCTGGTAAGCGAGAGCGCCGGTGAAATGTCACAATGTCCCAGCCCCAGGTTCGTTCAGCTGATGGAGATCACCGCGCGTATATTACATCCGGACATCTTCACTGACATCGATATGCCGAAGTACATCGGAGACGACTACATGGAATACCTGACATTCACCAAACATCTTGATTTCAACTACTAAGGAGGATGAACATCATAAAGAACACCAGGAAGATCTTGTTGATAGCCGTCTCGGCATCGCTCATCTTCAGCGCAATGATGTTCACTTTCAACACAGATGCGGACAGTCCGTCCGATAAGATACTTTTTGATATGGGGAACGGGGAAACCAATTGGTACGATATCAACGGCACAGGTACTATAGACGACGTTCTTCGGAAGGCCGCTGAGGACAACGGGTTGGTGTACGGATCATCATCCGGCAAGATCACATTGAACGGCCTCACGGAAAAGGTAATAGGAGGTGCATCTGCAGGAGGGAGCCTCAGCGTTCCCGGCACCACCGGAAAGAAAGTAACGGCGAAATGGGTGCCGTTCATTTGGGACAGCAGCGGGAAATGGGAAAAAATTTCCAACATCTCTTCTGAATATGAAGGAGGATCTCTTGCGCTGGGATTCTATGCCGACGGTCAGGTGCCCACGGAGACCCCCGACCACCCCATCTCATGGACGATGATAAGAGGGGACGCCCACCAGACCGGCGCTATTGATTCAATTATCCCGGAAGCGAAGGCAGAACTGAAATGGGTGAGTGAGATCAAGAACAAGGGAGTATACGCAGCGGTGCTGTACGCCCAAGATCACGTTTATGTAAAGCACGGGGCGTCATCGCCGCCCGCGATCTCTTCCTTTGTTTGTTATGATATGGACGGAGAGATGGTATGGAGGTTCGATCATTCATCGGTGATGTACTTCGAGGTCGCCTCGGCCGTAATAATCGGAGAATACATCTACGTTCCCACTTCGCACGGGTACATCTTCAAGATACCTCTCTTCGCAGGCCCGGGGGTCAACAATGAGAACGTGACCACCTTCGGTAATACTCAGTACGGAAGCCTGGATATCGAAAATAAGCAAGGAGCGATACCAAGCGAGACAGCCCCTCTCACAGGAATGAAATTCAACAACGGCCCCGGTTCCCTCGTGTATGATTCAGGAGCGATCTATCTCGGATCGTGCAACGGGATGCTGTACTGCTTCGATCTGGATCTTAATCTAATATGGTCACGGCAGCTGGGAGGATGCGCTTACTTCTTTTCTCATACAGTATATGATGATTATCTGTTCGCCGGTGTCCTTAACGGAAAATTGTATGCCGTCGATAAGACCAACGGGAGGATGATCGACGAGATACTGGTATACACAAGAACTATTTCCGGAAGGGAGTACGGATCGGTACAGCAGGTATCTGTGTTCAAAGAGGACGGAAAATACGTGCTGATGTTCGGGGTGTCCGATGGAAGAGGTCTTAATTCCATGGTCGGCGGCATAGGGATATACGAATTCGATGGACTCACGCTTAAAAAAAGGGCTCTGTTGACCGAGGAGTTCGGATTGGTCCCCAATTATGTTCTGCAGATAGACAACGACGATTTCAGAGGAGTATATTTCACAGCTCAAAAAGGTCTCTTCAGGGTGGATGTGAACGGAAATTACGAGTTAATGAACGGCGACATCACAACGGCAAGGGCGCCGATGTTACTGGTCAACGGCGATTCCATCTATCTCCAGAGCTTCACTATCAATGAGCCGCTCTATGTGTTATCCCTTGACGGCGTGATCGAAAAAGCATACACTCCCGATTCTACCGTTATGAACTTCAGCATGAGCCCTCCGCTGCTGATAAACGGGTGGATCTTCTCCGGCAATGATTCAGGGATCAATGTGTCATACGGTTCAATACCGAAATACGGAGGCGAGGAAGGAGAGGAGACCCCCCTGATATTCACTCTGGCCATCGTACTGGCGATCATACTGATGGTGCTAGCCGTTGTTTATGTTATTATAAGAGTTGTTACGAAAGAGGATAAACCTTTCAACTATATTTCAAAGAAAGTAAGGCACTATCTCGGCGGCGAGGACCTCAGGCACAACAGGCGCAGCAGGAACCGTCTCAAGTTTGTTCTGTTGATCGGGATATTCATTTCAGTGGTGGTCTTCATCACAAGCCTGTGTGTGGGATACCATGCAACGATGTCCCTCGGCGAGATGCTCTCTGCTCTTTTCTCGGCAATTACCCACGGAGGTGCGGATCCATCGAATCTTAACGAAATAAGGGTGTTCGAATCTAGGTTGCCAAGAACGATAGCGGCATTTGCCGTAGGTGTGGGATTATCCATCGCAGGAAGTATGTATCAGGCGATAATCAGAAATCCCCTTGTTGATCCGTACATAATGGGAGTATCCGCAGGCGCCGGAACGGCTGCTGTTGCTGTTATTGCTTTTAATTTCACTTTCTTCGGGCTTCTGTCCCCCGGCTCGATATACGCCACGGCGGTGATCGCAATGATCGGAGGCCTGATCGCCTTCGCTGTAACGATGTTCATCGCTGAAAGGGCGGGAGGAGCATCCATAAACTACGTATTGGCGGGAGTGGTGGTAGGACTTGCTTTCTCTGCTGTCCAGACATTGATGCTCTCGATGGCAGGTCATAACGTAAGCAACGCCCTGACCTGGCTGTTCGGTTCGTTCGCCAACGTTTCTTGGGATCAGGTCTGGCTGATACTGTTGCCGGGGATCGCCATGGCGATGGTCCCTCTCATTTGGGCGAAAGAGTTCAATCTTGTTCTGTTGGGGGAGGATCAGGCGCAGCAGATGGGATTGAACGTCAGAAGATTCAACAGGTCGATGCTGATCCTGGCCTCGGTGCTGACCTCTCTCTGCGTTGCGTTCGTGGGAATTATAGGATTCGTGGGATTGGTGATACCGCACCTGTGCCGTATGATGCTGGGAGGGGACCACAGACTTGTTCTTCCGGCATCCATTGCATTCGGAGGGGCCCTGATGATGCTGGCGGATCTGGCATCAAGAACTTTGTACCTCGGTCAGGAATTACCGGTAGGAGCGATCACTACAATGATCGGAGTGCCGGTGTTCGCTTACCTATTGATCAAGAGGGGGAAGATGTATGCCGGGTGACCCTCCGCTCTTGGAGCTTAGAAACCTGGTCAAGACATACGAGGACGGACATCAGGCAGTGAAGGATGTATCGTTCTCGATCGAGGCCGGGAAGCTCGTTGGCCTGATCGGACCTAATGGTTGCGGGAAGACCTCGATGATGAGGTGCATCAACAAACTGCACAAGATAACATCAGGGGATGTGATGATCGACGGGGAATCTGTTCTTAACAAAACCCCCGCGGAGATCGCAAAGAAGGTGGCAAACGTACCCGCGGAGCTGAAGGCAAGCTTCGGGCTCACTGTTTTTGAGACAGTGATGCTGGGCCGATACCCCTATCTGGAGAATGTCTGGTGGGAGGCGGATGAGGATGAAACGCTTGTTGAAGAAACATTGGCGAAGTTCAGCATATCCCATCTAAAGGACAGGCCCCTGAATATGCTGTCATCTGGAGAAAGGCAGCGCGCCCTTATCGCAAAAGCATACGTCCAGGAGCCGAGGCTCATGCTGGTGGATGAGCCAACTTCACATCTTGATATGAAATACAAATTGGAAGTGATGGAATACCTCACGGCGATGGTGAAGAAGGATATGTCCATACTTGTTGCGGAACATGATATCTCACTGATGGCAAGATACTGCCAGCAATGTATCATAATGAAAGAGGGCAAGATATATGCTATCGGAGACCCGAAAGAAGTGATCACAGAGGACCTTCTTCAAGAAGTTTATGAAGTAAGCGCATCCGTCGGTCTGGATAAGGACGGAGAGCTCTATGTTCTTCCTAAAAGATACTTTGACGTATACCGTCTTTGAGAATAGCCGGTTTTTTGGAATAAAATTTATAATCGAGTGCTCAATGTGTATTCGGAGTGTGCGAATAACGGTCCCAAACGGGACCGAGTTCCTTACGGGAACCACTCGGCTGTTGATTAAGGAATCTCAAGATCGAGAATGATCTCGAAGTCCCTAAGGACAACAACAATCCTTATCCGGATATACCCGGACGGATTGTGCATTTATGCACCTCCTACCCGGGATGGTCCGGAGCACCGCGCTTCAGGGAGCGCGGTGTTCCGGGCTTCCCATCAAACGGGCATTCTTGGAAAAACAGGTTAGTATAATAACGATCATAATACAATTAGCTCGTTAGTCGATACAACAGAGGCTGAATATGGACAACGAGATCTCAGCGCTAAGAACGATCATCCGCGGTTCGGATAATATCGTCTTCTTCGGAGGGGCCGGCGTTTCCACCGAGAGCGGCATCCCCGACTTCCGAAGCACTTCCGGACTATACAATATGAAATACGAATACCCGCCGGAGACGATGCTTTCGCATAGTTTCTTTATGAGCAATACCCTCGAATTCTACCGTTTCTACAGGGACAAGATGGTCCATCTTGACGCTAAACCCAATCCCGCTCATTACAAGTTAGCTGAACTCGAATCCCAAGGCATTGTTAAAGCGATCGTAACTCAAAACATCGACAACCTGCACCAAATGGCAGGAAGCAGATGCGTCCACGAACTGCACGGGTCGGTCCACCGCAATTACTGCATGAGATGCAGAACTCCTTACCCAGTAGAGAAGATAATGAAAAGCGAAGGCGTTCCGAAATGCGATTGCGGAGGGACGATCAAGCCTGATGTTGTATTGTACGAGGAACCGCTGGATCAAAAAGTGGTGGATAATGCAGTCGAAGCCATAAGGAACGCCGATGTTCTGATCGTCGGGGGCACTTCGCTTAATGTTTATCCCGCAGCGGGGCTGCTCCGCTACTACAACGGAGGCAAACTGGTCCTCATAAACAAATCAGAACTGCCGCAGGAACGCAATGCTGTGCTGGTGATCCGCGGCAGCATCGGAGAAGTGTTCTCCCAAGTGTGATTTTCTTCATATTACAGATAGGATTAATAATCCAACCACGATACGGAGACGATATCGGATGAGGTACGGAAGAGACGTTCTGGCAAAGATCCCGAAGACCGTCCACGGCGGACAGGCATGGAAGATGAAAGGTATCGAGGACTACAGCCATAATCTCAACCCGTTCGGCCCTCCCGAATGCCTTCCTGAGATCATTGCAACTGCAATGGATGACATCGGCCATTATCCAGATGACAACTGCACCGAATTGAAAGCGGTACTCTCAAAGATATTCTCCCTCAAAGAAGAGAATCTGACGATAGGTTCCGGGTCATCGGAGATAATTAGGAATTTTCCCAATGCATTTATCGAAAAAGGCGAGAATGTCATCATCAACCGTCCATCTTTCGCAGAATATTCTCAACAGTGCAGGGTCGCCGGCATCGAAACGGTATACAACGAGCTTACCGAAGAAGAGGACTTCAGGATCAACTCTGAGAAGATCTCATCCGCTGTGAGAAAGGGTGCAAAGGCCCTGTACATATGCAACCCCAACAACCCCACTGGAAGGATAGAACCCCGGCGGAAATTGTTGGATATCATCAAACAATGCAGGGACGAAGGTGTGTTGGTGTTCCTCGATGAGACGCTGTTAGAACTCGTACCTGAGCATGATGAGATATCCTGCGTGAAGTATGTTGATAAATATGACAATCTGGTGGTGGCCGGTTCGCTGACCAAATCCTTTGCTATACCGGGGATAAGGATCGGATACGGCATTGCGTCTCCAAAACTCATCGAAGAAATGGATAAGATCAGGATGACATGGAACGTGGGGCAGATAGAGCAGAACGTTGCAAGAATCCTTATGTCAGAACACATGGACCACGTGAAAAAAGCTGCCGTATTGATGGCAAAGGAATCCAAGGTGATGAACTCCCGACTGAACGAGATAGGGTTCCCGGTCGGAAATATATCGGATTCGTTCTTCTATTTCTGCTCTCTGAAAAAGCTCGGTATCAAATGTTCGGAGTTCCAGAAGCTCATGCTGAAAGAGAAGATCATGGTAAGGGACTGCGCCTCATTCGGAGAGAGGTTCGATCATTACGTCAGGTTCAGCGTGAAGGACGGCGAACGGAATGAAAAGTTCGTAAAAGCCGCCGAAGTCGCGATAAAAAGTTTGAGGTGATGCGATGTACCTTTGGCTGTCGGCGATCTTTATTGTGATAATCGCTTTGCTTATGGACAGGTTCATAGGGGAACTTCCCAACAGGTTCCATCTTCTCAGGTGGATTGGAAATGTTGTTGGTTTTCTTGACAAGAGGGTAAAGAACAGGGCATCTAAATGGACAAAGGTAAAAGGATTCCTTTCGTATTTGTTCGTCTTTTTCATTTTTTGGTTCCTGATGATGCTGATCTGCAGCCTTATCCGTAACTTCGTTGTAATATACGAATGGGAGGCGGCAGGTATCACAGTGACCCTCGGAGAGATCATCTGGATATTCGTTGTTGCATTCATGTTCAAGATAACCTATGCGGTGTTCTCTTTCCGTCATCACGTCATCCCCATTCAGAATGATCTGAGGAAAGGAGATGTTCCCGCAGCAAGGAAAAAGGTGCAGATGATCGTCAGCAGGGACGCCAGCGTCCTGGACGAAGATCATATCACTTCAGCATGCTGCGAAACTATCTCCGAGAACTTGGTTGACAGTGTCATCTCGCCGACATTCTATTTCGGACTGTTGGGGATGACCGGCGCCCTGATGTTCAGATGCGCAAATCTTATGGACGCAATGTGGGGCTATCTGAACGACAGATACGGGAACCTTGGGTTCTTTGTGGCAAAATTCGACGATGTACTAGGATTCGTCACTTCAAGGATATCTCCCGCGTTCGTAGCAGCTGCGGCTTGGATGTTCGGGTATGAGCATAAAGGAGTCATAAAAGCAGCAAAAGAAGAGCATACAAAGACCCCCAGCCCGAACAGCGGGTGGCCGATGACAGCCGTTGCTCAAGCCATGGGCATCTCAATGGAGAAGAAGGACGTATATGTGATGGGAAAAGGTGATCTGCCGTCAATAGACGACGTTACAAGATGCTACAAACTTGTAGAAGGGATATCGATGCTCTTCATTTTGACGGTCACTCTTCTGCTTTTTGTGTTTGTCGGAATATAGGTTCAGGTTTTTATTGAAGACCTGATATACGAGATGATAGGGTGGATACTATGAGGTATGTGAAGGATGTAAAGGTCTTAGAGGACGGTGAAATGGCGACCGCCGTTGTGTATCTGAGCGAGAAGATGGAAGTACTGAGCAACGCGGTGACCAACAGCGGGCGCACGATCACCGACGTTCTCTTCATAACGCAGGTTCCGCACAATTACAAAAGTGATGATTATGAGCTCGAGATCAAAAGAGCGATGAAAAAGCATAAGATACCCGATCACGCGGTGGGTTTCCTGACAGCTGCGGAAATAAAGTATGTATTCTCCACCGTGGAGACCGAATATGAAGGATTCGAGACCTTCGCGGCGGTAACGGCGGGGCTTAGCAACCATATCGTTGCCGGAGAACTCCTGGAGAATTGGGAAGAGAGGTACAGGATCTCTCAGGAGAGGTACAGGATGCTTTTGGGCGGGACGATCAATATCATCGGAATATCTTCTCAACCGCTTACTGACGCGGCAAAGGTCAACTTTATGATGCCAATGATAGAAGCAAAGACGGCAGCCCTTGCGATACTCGGACACAGAGCGACCGGAACAACATCGGACGCTATCGCATTAGTATCACCGATCGGCGGGAACAGAATAGACTATACAGGCACGGGAGTGCCCGCAGGGATCTCCATGGCAAGATCGGTGAAGGCAGCCGTCATAAGCAACCTTGTGAAAAGGGGCGATCTCCCGTATATGGGTACATTCCTGGACATTCTGAAAAAGAAAGGCATCACCAAGGAGATGATGTGGGATGCCGCCCTTGAGCTGTACATTCCAAACCCACAATGGGACACGGCCGACCTGAAGAAGAGATTCGAGTCCAAGCTTGATATATTATCAAAGGACGTCAACGTTTCCGCCCTTATCCAGGGCGCGGTCGCCCTGGAAGATATCGGGAAGAAGGACTGCATATGCGCTATGCCGAAAGGTATGTACGCCGAGGACCCCGTCCACCTGATCGCGGATGAGATAATCGGGATGCAGATCGCCCAATATATCGCAGGAACGAGGGGGATTTTCGAGTTCCACAGGTTCGACAGACACAAGCCGGGGATCATCTCGACACAGGGTCCTTTCATGGACGATATGCTGTGCGGATTGATAGGCGGAGTGATGTCTTCGGTATACACAGACTTGTTTGACGAGACCTCATGAGGGGAGGTATTATATTATCTCCAGTCGCTTCATATCTGGTACTATGCCAGATGAAACTAATGACCAGTTTGGGATGGAGGAAGGCCCTGCCGGATCTTCAAACCAACAAAATGATGGGTCTGAGGTCGAAAAGACGGAAGACCAAGGGATGGATGGGCAAGTTTCAAATGCGGAAGCATCTGCACCCCCGGACCCGGAGGAAGAACCTGTCGGTTCGAAAAGACGGGAGCCCAGAACCCCAAGAAAAATGAGCGCGGCCGATTTCAGAGTAAAACCTGAACCGAAGCCTGAACCAAAACCAGAGCCGAAGCCTGAGCCGAAACCGGTACAAAAGGCCGAACCGAAGCCGGTGCATAAACCGGCGCCAAAGGTTGAACCGAAACCGGAACCTAAACCGGAACCGGTACCGGAGCCGAAGCCTGCGGAAAGGCAGCCTGAACCCGAACCTGTGCAGGAAACGCCTGCATACTGGCCGCCTCCGCCAACCCAGACGCGGCAGGAACCGAGACGGGAGGAACGAACAGAGGCGGCACCCCAATCAAGGCACGAGCCTGTGATAGAGGATCCGTACGCCACTGAGCAACGCATTGAGCCTGAGGATGAGCCCCAGGAACCTAAACCTAAGAAACAGTTCTTTTCTTTGGGAGGGTCTGGGAAAAGCGGGCCTAAGAACGCAGGGCCCGCGAAAGGAGGGTCGGGGAATCCGATCACTGCGATCCTTTCCTTCTTCACAATCCTTCCGTTAAAAGCAAATGAAGATGACATCGAAGCAATGGAGAGGAATTTCTTCCTCAGTCCTCTTGCAGGTCTGATAATCGGAATAGTCGCCGCTGTCGTAGGGATAATGTTCATTGAGTTAAGGGTATCAATGATGGCTCCGATCGCTGTCTTGGCTACGATATACATCATGTCGAAGTTCCTTCACTTGGACGGCCTTGCGGATTTCGGCGACGGGATGTGTGCCGCAGGGGACAGGGAAGATTGTGTAAGGGCTCTCAAAGATACAAGGCTTGGAGCAGGCGGACTCGGTATCACATTGATCGTGGTGCTCGCAATATATGCGGGACTCAGCGGAACCTCGATCATAACAACCTCTGTTCCAATTGCTCTTGCCGGGCTGACGTATCCGATCTTCGTTATATCGATCACAGTAATAACAATGGAAATATTCGCAAAGAACGCCATGGTCGCAACAGCGGCCTTTGGTGAACCCGGACCAGGGATGGCATCAGAGCAGGTCAGGAACTCAAATATCCAGAGCCTTCTGTTGTCAACCATCATATCTGTATGTTTGGCGATCGTCGGAAGCATATTGATCGGATTCATCGCGATGAACGTACTGAACCTGGGCGGGGTCGACCTCGACATGCTGCACACCGAACAGATACTTACCGCCGTGCTGATAGTTGCCGGAGCGGCAGCATCCTCGATACTCACCGGATTGTTGGTCGCGCATCTTTCGAACAAGAAGTTCGGATATGTGAACGGTGACTGCCTCGGTGCAGCCAACGAGATATCGAAAGTATTGGTGTTGGTAGTGGGAGCGATCATCCTCGGATTCTATACGTTCACGCATATAGTCTAATGAGGCAGCATGGAAGCTTTGATCAACGCCGGAGGGAAAGGCACCAGGATGGGTGCATGCGGTATAGAGAAACCGATGCAGATGGTCGGCGGCAAACCGGTCATCAAGAGGGTGGTGGACGCACTCCTGGGATCTGTCAGCATCAGCCGAGTGCTGGTGTCGGTAAGCGACAATACGCTTGAGACCGAGAGGTATCTCAAAGAACACGGTATAGAAACGATAATGACCTCCGGAGAGGACTTCGTGGACGATCTGCATCAGTCGTTCAGGATACTCAAGGGAGGGTTCGTTCTCACATGCCCGTCCGACCTTCCCTTCATAACCACCGAAGAGGTGGACAAGTTCATTGCTTCATTCGATCCGAAGAACATGGAATCCCTTATTGCGATAGTCGATAGGAAAGCATACGAGAAACTCAATATCAAACCTTCTTACACCAGAGACCACAACAGTTCGGACTGGGTGGTCTCGGGTGTTTCCATTATGGACAGGAAAAAGACCCTTCGTGGAGATTACCTTCAGGAATCATTGTACGAAACCGATAGAATAGAATTCGCCATAAACGTGAATACCCAGGAGGAACTTGAACAGGCAAGGAGGATCGTTGAACAGCAGAGCGCTTGCTCAAGAACGTAAATCTCAATCGATGTTCATTATCTTCTCGTAGATCTCGTGCACTTTATCCAGCAGGTCGTCGCATGTGACCTTTCCCGAGCTTTGTATTATCGCCGCGACCGATGATCCTCCGCACCCCACGCCTTCTTTGATGTAACCCCACTCGTAGGCCTGAAGTCCCTGATGCGGACTCGAAGAGTAATCCATGTTGACGTAAACGATCGGAATATCCGCAGAGATGGAATCCATGATCTTCGCCATGCTTGAGTTCGGGTCCTCCATCAACCATCTCGTTGTTCCTTGGAATATGTTCCCTATGATGTTCGGATCTAGTTTGACCGCCGCTGCGATGACAGCAGCCATCTGTGTCCCGCCGCCGACAATAACGGGGACGTGCTTTGCAGCTCCGATAAGTATTCCGATGTTAGCGGGCATCATTGGGTCGCCGACACATTCGATCGCTTTCAGGGGATCGTTCGCAAGATCGCCTATTTTAATACCGGCTGCCTTCAAACCTTCTGTGACCTTCGTCATTTTCAGTTCTTTGGGATTTTTGGGCGAGCTGCTGCTCACAAGGTTCTCTTTGATGACGCCCATTGCCATAAGCACCGCCAATGCGGTGGTGGTCCCTCCGGCGCAGCTTTCACTTATGATAACAAAATCCGAGCCGTGGGAAAGCATCTCGCCGAGGATCAGTCCTTTGTTATACACTTCTTTTACATTCGAGACAGCTTTTCCAGAAGTAACGAGATTGCCGTAATTTCCTCCAACCTCGATACACGGAAGATTGGGAACTACTTTGCACCCGCCGTTGACAATGAAGAAAGGCATCTTCGATATCTCCAAGGCGGCCTTTGTAAGAGTGGCGGGGGTCGGGATCCCGCCGGGGTTAATGGGTATACCTTTCATGCAAACTGTCTTCCCCAGAACAAGCAGCTCCGCATCGGCTGCGGGAGTGAATAATGTAAGCTCCGGCGTATCACCAGCATCAGATATCCCCGGAATGGTGGATGTTAACGTGTTAGCTACGGTGCATGTAAAAACACCTCGTTTTCCCCAGATCCTTGAGAGGATGTCCTTTGCTATCTTCTCATTTCCGTATATCTTGAGCGAGGGCGGCAGTTTTGTAAATGACATCAGTTCACCTTTTTCTCATCAGCTTGGGAATGACCCGGTCGAGAGGTACCAGCCCCCCATCGGGAATATCCGTCTTAATGTTTGTCCAGAACGGCACATCCATAATAATGTGTTCGCCCGTGATGCAGGACGTTCCGTGGTCCACAAAGTAAACCACGCGCTCAACATCACGGAAATATTCCTCCATCAATCGATCCGTCCGTTCGAGGATCTCTATCTTTTTGTACGGATCCTTTTGATGACTGTATTCGTCCACTTCATCAATATGCAGCAGGACGTTCTCTTTTTTCAAAGCTTTCTCTGCGATCGGGAATCTGTCCTCTACATCTTCGATCAGATGGATGTCATTACCCAGCGATGCCACCACCCCGAGAGTTGTCGGACTGTCGGATATCGCTGTTATCTTTCCGAGGCATTCGTATGGAGGAAATTGTTTGGTATATTTCCCGCATCCCCACGGATAATCCGTTATCCCATGCATCTCGTCCGCGACCTTCATAACAAATCTTCCTAAAGCTCCCGGGACCTCTTTGAACTGAGCATCCACGGGAGGTGCCGGAAGATCGGGGATCTCATCGCAATCCATTGTGATCACTGCTCTCCCGCTGAGGAAGAACTTGATCTCCGGGTCGTATTCTTCTAAGATGTTAAGGTTGGCCATCATTATCGGCATAAGTCTGTCGCAGAACTGATCGGCATGATACGACCAATGTATCATCCCGTCCTTCAACTCGGCTGGACTTAATCTGTACGCAGTTCTGCTTCCAGAAATATCCATGCCGAGGCCTATTGCTTCCAACACAGCTCTCGGAAGCTCCGGAGGATGGCCGGTCAGGAACTCGTTGAGAAAAAGCTGAGTGTATCCTCGTCCGGTGGTGAAGTGTTTGCGTTTTGCTTTTTTGTACATGAACGGCATCTTCGCAACTTCATACGGTTTCTTTCCGTTCAGGAGCGGATGGGGATGGTCCTCCAACCCATCAAGAAGTACGAATAAGGTGTTCATTGTATCATCTTCAGAGCAATCGCGGCCTGTCCCACGGACACTCCGCCGTCACCGTTGGGAATACTATTATGGAATATTAATCCATGTCCGGAATCTTTTGCTATCTCAGAGAACATTTTGCAGACTGTGGAATTGTATGAGACCCCGCCGGTGATGCCTATTTGTTCTATTCCCTTCGAATAAGCGGCGTCGATAGCGCTTTCGGTGAGGCATTTCATTATGTTGTAGATGATCGAGTAGGCGGTGTCCGCTTTATCCTCTTTGCCGATCCTAGAGAATAATTCAACTGTGCGTACAATATTATTTTTGATCTCTGTCTCGAATCCGGGTATCAGTTTCCCCCTTGCCAAATACGGTTCCAGCTTCATTGCCGGCTCTCCGTCGTAAGTTCGGACCGAGCATATTCCCAGAGAGTATGAGAGGGCATCCATCAGCCTCCCCATCGATGAGCATTTTACGCTGTTGTTCATCATTTTCATTAAGACAGATGATTCGCTATCAGAAAAAGAATCATTCTCGACCTTGTTCATTGCATCGATCGCAAATCTCAATCTTCTGAGGTCGTACAAAGCCTTCTCCGAACCCAAAAGCGGTATGCCCTCCATCGTAGCGATCCTAGTGAACGATGATAGATCCGCAGAAAGCACTTCGCCTCCCCATACTGTTCCGTCCGTGCCGTAGCCGCTGCCATCGAGCGTCAAGGCCACAGCGCTCTCTGTGTAGTTGTCTATCATCAGAGAAGCAGCGTGAGCCCAGTGGTGTTGAACCTCGATGATATTGGAATTAAATTCTTCAGCGAGTCTTTTTGCGAGTGATCTGTTCGCATATCCCGGGTGGAGGTCCATCGCAATGATCTCTGGTCGACAGTCAAGCAACCTGATATGTGTCTTTATCGCATCTTCCAAGTAATCTATAACGCCGATCCCATCTCCGTCGCCGATGTGCTGCGTGGGATGGATCCTTCTGTCTACTGCTATCGATCCGGTAAGGTTCTCATGTGCCCCAACTGAAACGACCGATCCTCCGAGAGGTATTTGGATATATGAGGGGATGTGCCCTCTGCTCCTTCTGATAAAAAACGATCTTTCTCCGAACATCCTCAGAACGCTGTCGTCAGCTCTGTTCGATATCCTTTGGTTATGGATCAGATACATATCCGCACCAAGTTCGAAGATCTCGCTGTCATCGACGATCATGGGTTCGCCAGGGACGTTTGCCGAGGTCATGACCAAAGCATCTTTCTTCAGGTGTGTGAACACAAGATGCTGTGCTATTGTGTAAGGAAGGAATATCCCGATGTTATCCAAACCCGGCGATATCAGATCTGTTATTTCAAACGGTTTCTTTCTTACCAGGACTATAGGCCGGTGTTCGGATGTGAGATATTTCATCTCTTCGTCTGTGGGGTTGCCGAATTTATTGACAGAGGTTTCGTCCCTTACCATTATCGCAAAGGGTTTTTGTTCTCTTCCGTACCATTTTCGCAGCTTGGCAATGTTATCCAAAGTACAGCAGATGTGCATACCGCCCCAGCTTTTCATCACCCCTATCTTTCCTTCGGAAAGCATGCGTGCGAATTCTTCAATCGGATCCCCGTAGATCGTTGTGCCGTCCTTTCCTGTCAGACGGTAAGACGGCCCGCATTTTGGGCAGCAGATGGTCTGGTGGTGGAACCTTCTGTCAAACGGATCGGAATATTCTTTCAGGCAGTCCGGGCACATGGGGAATTCATCCATTGCCGTCGAGTCTCTATCGTAAGGAAGGTCTTCGAGAAGAGTGAATCTCGGCCCGCAGTTCGTACAGGTGGTGAACGGATAATCCATTCTCCGTCCGTTCTTGATGTCGTCGAGACACTCTCTGCATATCCTGATGTCGGTGGGGATCGACATTCCAAAGTGTCCTGTCTGAGATCCTATGATATGAAAACCTTCTGTGTCCGGCGGTAAGGGAAGATCGATAACGATCACTTCGTCGATCTGCGCCAGCGGAGGGATCTCTGAAATAAACGATTGCTGAAAGAGATCGCCGTCGTTCACGTCCACTATAACATCGGAACCGTAGTTCCTCACAGTCCCGGAAAGACCGAAGCGCTTTGCGGCTCTGTAGACAGCCGGCCTGAACCCTACGCCTTGGACCACTCCTTTGTAAACGATCCTCATGTGCTCATCATAATGCGCCGCAGCCTTTGGCGGCATCAATGCAGTTGCAGTCGCTTTTTTTGATCTTCGGCAGGCTCAGCTCAAGAAGCTTCAGCACCTTTGCGAGGCATTCGTTCATCGTTTTGTGGACCATCTCGATGCTTACGTCCTCCTCGTGCCATACATCGTAATCGGTGACGGTGGCAAGGCTGCAGTAGCACATCCCCAGCTCTCTGGCAAGCTGACATTCAGGGACCAGCGTCATTCCTATGATATCTCCGAACTCCCTGAACATTTTGCTCTCTGCTCTGGTGGAGAACCTGGGTCCCTCTATGCAAATGTACGTACCTCCCAGATGGTGCCTGATGCCCATATTTTCTGCTGTTTCGTTAAAAATTTTGTTAAGATAGCTGCAGAAAGGGTCCGGAATCGAAATATGAACTATTTTCTTGTCGAAGTAAGTATAATCCCTTTTCTTAGTGAGATCTATGAATTGATCCGGTATTACGAGATCACCGGGGGCAAAGCCCATCTGCAGGGAACCGACCGCGCATGCCGATATTATGAAAGAACACCCTAGTTCCTTGAGCGCCCACATGTTGGCCCTGTACGGGACGCTGGACGGCGGGTGCTGGCCGGACCTTCCGTGGCGGAAGAGGAATGCTACCTCGACCCCAGCGATCCTTCCGATCATTATCTCATCGGAAGGTTTGCCGTATGGCGTATCGGGGAAAACTTTTTTTATTGTTTCAAAGGAGTCGGGATTGTATATCCCCGTGCCTCCGATTATTGCTATCTTGGGCATACTCAGGAGATTCTAATAAGGATATAAAAGGACAATGTTTTGATATAATAAGCTGATATGATGATGTTCGGGGTGTTTGGATGTCAGACGAAAAAGAGATAGACGTTTTATCAAAAAGAGAGATGTACGCCCTGCTCCTGAAAGAATACCAAGAGTGCAAGGACGAGGGCAGAGAACTCTATCTCAAAGAGCTCATCGAAGAGCTCAGAAAGGACCTGGAGCCCTCCTGACTCATTTCAACAAATGTTTGATCATTTCGTAAGGGGTATCGTTAAGCGCCTTTTTTGCTTCTTCTTGGGTGAGCCCAGCGCCCAGCGCCACGGTCATTGCGGTCTTTTCGTCCATGAGGTTGCCTGTTGTGTGAGTATCGGAGTTCACTACAAGTTTAGCACCAGCTTTTCTTGCGATCTCGGCAACATGGCCGTTCGTTGTGTTGTGGTATGCCCTTCCGGTGATCTCCAGTGCGATATTGTTCTCCGCCGCTATCTTAGCCTCTTCCAATGTGACGAACCCTGGGTGCGCCAGTATGTCGACGTATGAACTCATCACCGATCTCAGGTTGGTGTTGGGGGGCACCTGCTCGGCTACGGTCTCCCCGTGAACGACCACGATCTCGGCACCGAGGGCTTTCGCTCTCTTTGCCATCGCATCTATCTTCGACGGTGGAACGTAAGTTAACTCGACCCCCGGTATCACCGTTATATAATCGCTGCTGAGCTCGGCCGCCTTGATCAGGTTCGGGATCACGTGGTCGATATTGCTGAAGTCCACGTGGTCCGTTATAGCGATGGCTGTGTGCCCCAGCACCATGGCTCGTCTCGCCAGTTCTGACGGCGTGAATTCCCCGTCGCTGAATATGGTGTGGGTATGCAGGTCTATCCTCATTTTTTCCTCTCCGCAAGTTTTTCGTATACTTTTTCCATGGGAAGATCGTTCTTCGTGACAGCGACCATCACGTGATAGATCAGATCGGCCAGTTCCCAGGCCGCCGCATCATCGTCTATGTCTTTGAGTGCAAGCACGAACTCGCCGGCCTCTTCGATGATCTTCTTGTACATCTTGTTCTCATCTGAATAGAGTTGACAGGTGTAGCTTCCCTCCTTCGGATTCTCCAGTCTATCGATCAGCACCCTCTTCAGGTCGGGAATGATGTTCATCGTTGGATCGAGGGATCCGTATAGGACCTCCGAGAAACACGACGGGGAGCCGGTGTGGCATGCGGGGCCGGTCTGCTCGACCCTTACCAGTAAAGTATCAGCATCGCAGTCGGTCTGTATCGAGATTATCTTTTGAACGTGTCCCGATTCCTCGCCCTTCATCCATAGCGTCTTCCTGCTTCTGGACCAGAAGTGTGTGTACCCGGTGAGCTTCATGAGCTCGAAGGCTTCTTTGTTCGCCCATGCGACCATCAGCACTTCGTTTGTAATGTGGTCCTGCACCACGACCGGTATCAGTCCGTTCTTGTCGAATTTCAATTCCGTCATCTTACTGGAACTCCTCTGTCCTTCAGGTATTCCTTTACTTCCTTCACTGTGAAGAGTTTGTAGTGGAAGACCGATGCCGCCAAAGCGGCTGCGACATCCGTCTGCGAGAGAACTTCGTAGAAGTCCTCTATCTTCCCGCATCCTCCGGATGCAGTTACAGGTATATCCACTTCATCCACGACGGCGTTGTTCAGAGGTATATCGTATCCTTTCTTCACGCCGTCCGCGTCAACTGACGTTAAGAGGATCTCGCCGGCGCCGAGGTCTTCGACCTTCTTTGCCCATTCGACCACTTCGATGCCGGCCGGTCTCGTACCTCCGTGGGTGACCACCTCCCAGCGGTTACCGATCCTCTTCGCATCTATGGCAACGACCAAACGTTGTTTCCCGAATCTCTCTATGGCCTCTGGAATGATGTTGGGGTTTGTGACGGCTACAGTGTTTATTGAGACTTTATCTGCACCCGCTTTTAGCACTTCGTGTATATCGTCTGCGTTCCTGATCCCTCCGCCCACTGTGAATGGAACGGTCACTCTCTTCGCCGTTTCCGATACAAGACCAAGAGTGGTCTGTCTTTTTTCCAGAGAGGCCGCAAGGTCAAGGAACGCGACCTCATCCGCACCCTGTCTGCTGTATTCTTCGGCAAGCTGCGGAGGCGACCCGATATCGACCATATCAACGAAATTGATACCTTTGACGACCTTCCCATCCTTCACGTCAAGGCATGGGATGATCTTCCTCGCCAGCATTCATTTCACCTTCGGCTTGTCCTTTGTGCTCAGCTCGGTCTTTCTTGGTAAACATGCGTTCTTGAGAGCTGTACCGAGTGCTTTGAAGCTCGCCTCGATGATGTGGTGCTCGTCGAATCCTCTCATCTGCACCACGTGCAGGGTGATGCCGGAGGACATGGCAAAGCTTCTAAGGAAGTGTGCATATATTTTGTCCGGGCAATCGACCTCGGCGTACGGTCTGTCGACCATATCCACTGAGACCATCACCAAAGCGTCATCCATAGGGATGATCGCGGTGTCCATACGTACAACGGGAGTGCCGTCGAGAGCCCTTTTGAAGGCCATACCGAGCGATATCGCTATGTCTTCTATCAAGTGGTGCTCGTTGTCCCCCGTCGCTTTCATCGAGATATCGAAAGAACCGTATCTCGCAAATGTCTCCACCATGTGCTTAAGGAACTGTATATCACATTCCACATTGAACTTACCGCTCCCGTCGATGTTCAGTTTGACGGAGACGTCCGTCTCCCGTGTTTTGCGCTCCAGTTCGGCTGCTCTTCCTGTCATATAAGTTTGAATATGATACGGTTCTATAAGAATTATACTAAAGAATATAGACAGATTGGAGTTCTTCAGATAATTTTATTATCTCACATCGGTCTATTCCTGCCGGTATAAGTAATTAACCAGGAGGAAAAAAAATGGAAGAGAGTTTTAACAGAATGCCCCTGCTCGGCGAGCAGGCACCGGCGTTTGATGCTGTAACGACACAGGGACCGATCAAATTCCCAGCGGATTACAAGGGAAAATGGGTCATCCTTTTCTCGCACCCAGCTGACTTCACCCCTGTCTGTACGACAGAGTTCATGACATTCGCATCAATGATGGGCGAATTCAAAGCTTTGAACACTGAACTCGTTGGTCTTTCGGTAGACTCGCTGTATGCACACATCGCATGGCTGCGCAGGATACAGGAGATCGAGTGGAATGGGATAAAGAACATCGAAGTGAAGTTCCCGCTCATCGAGGACATCAGAATGGATGTTGCAAAGAAATACGGGATGATCCAGCCCGGACAGTCGAACACCCAGGCCGTAAGGGCAGTGTTCATAATCGACCCCACCGGGAAGATCCGTGCAATAATGTATTACCCGCTTTCGACCGGGCGCAACTTCGACGAGTTCAGGCGCATCATTCAGGCACTTCAAAAGGCAGACAAGGACGCTTGCGCAACACCTGCGAACTGGAGACCCGGTGACGACGTCATCGTACCTCCGCCCGGATCCTGCGGCTTGGCCAAGGAGAGGGCCGAGGGAAAGGACAAGTCAATGTACTGCATCGACTGGTTCCTCTGCTTCAAGAAAGACAAGAAGTGAACAATAAACTGTTTCCGCCCGCGGGGCCATCCCGCCGGGCATTTTTTGTTTCCTCATGGGAACACTGCGTTAAGAAAGAAAAATCAGAATTACTTTCGTTGTGTGTTTTTTAAGAAAGGTAGCTTTCTTATAAATCAAGTTAAGAAAAATTTTTGAATAAATTTTTCTTTAAACAATAATTAAGAAAGAAAAGTCGGAATCACTTTCGTTATTCAGAAATTAAGAAAGATAGCTTTCTTATAAATCACATTAAGAAATTTTTTTGAATAATACTTCCTTTTAACATAAATTAAGAAAATTTAAAAAAATAAAGACATTCAATTACTTGATGAACCATGGTCGTTTCCACTCCCATGGTTTCATTTTTTCGGTGTATATCGCAAGCCCGACCACGGCTCCGGCGGCACCTATCGTTTTCAATAATTTACAATCGTCCTCGGTTGTAATTCCTCCGGACGAGATCACTTTATGCGGACATTTCGAGATGAACTTTTTTGATTGTTCATTATCAATGCCTCCGAGTTTCCCTTCGACGCTCACGTTCGTGTTCAGAACGCCCGCTAATGGAAGGTCCCGGATGATATCGAACATCTTCTCAACGGTGATCTCGGAGGAACCTTGCCACCCATCCACCGCAAGCTTTCCATTCTTGGTATCCATCCCCACCATTATCTTTCCTGGATTTTCTTTTGAGATCTTTGAAAGCCAATCCGGTTCTTTTATCGCCTTGGTTCCGACTATCACCCTGTCGGCACCCGATGAGATCAGATCATTAACTAACGCATCTGATCTTATGCCTCCGCCGACCTGTACCGGCACTCCGCATTCTCTGATTATCTTTTTGAAAACATCCAGATTATTTCCCTTTCCGAACGCCCCGTCAAGATCAATGAGGTGGAGATACGGCGCGCCTTTTTCGACCCAGGACATCGCAGTGCTGAACGGATCGGGAAGGGTTATCTTCTGGCTCCCGATCTCCCCGCCCACAAGCTGGACAACCTTGCGGTCCAGGACATCAACGGCAGGAATGATCATCATTTCTTTTCCCTCAAGACCTCTTCGATCTTTTTCAGGAGCATTTTGTTCATTTCTTCAGTTCCCACAGTGAAACGAACGCAGTTCTCCATCCTTCTCTTGCTGCCGAAGTCTCTTATAAGAATTCCTTTCTCCGAAAGGGCATTTGTTAGAACTGTGTGATCGATAGGGGCTCTGGCAAGGATGAAGTTCGCATCCGACGGGAACGGCTCGAATCCTAATTTCTTAAGACCTGAAGCGAGTTTCGGTCTTTCGGTGTCGACCATCTTCTTGCTCCTTCGTATGAAATCCTGATCTTTGATCGCAGCGATCCCCGCCCCTTCGCTGATACTGTTCAACGAATACGGTATCTTAACAGAATTCATCATCTCTGCGATCTCTTTGTTTGCAACACCGTAACCTATCCGTAAGGCAGCCATTGCGTATGCTTTGGAGAATGTCCTGACAACTATCATATTCTCGAATTCGTCCACTTTGGGGATCATTGAATCGTTGGAGTACTCCCCGTATGCTTCGTCAACAATGACCATTCCTTTGAATCCGGACAGCACTTCTTCGATATCCTTTTGTTTGAACGAGTTCCCCGTGGGGTTGTTCGGCGAAGCTATGATCAGGATCTTTGCTTTTGATCTTATGATATCATCAACGTTCAGCTGGAAATCATCTGTGAGCTCACTGTAAATAACATTGCCGCCGTTGATCTTCGGGAAGAAGTCGTACAGGGTGTACGAAGGATAAGGAACAAGGCAGTCGTCACCCCATTCCGTGAACGTTTTGAATACGATGTCTAGAATCTCATCCGATCCGCATCCGATAACAAAATTTTCCATACCCAGATCAAAAAATGATGCGAGCGCTTTCCTCAGGTTGTCGGAATACGTGATGGGGTATTCGTTCAGGTCCATATCTAGCTCTTTGAGAAATTTCATTGCCGCCGGATTCGAGCCCAGGACGTTCGTGTTCGTATCCAGCCTGAGCTGGTCTTTGATGATGGGGCTGTAATATTTTTTGAAGTCCCTTGTTGTACTTCTCATGATGTCCCTTGAGGCCATCACTCCACCAGCCTGTCTATCGAGATCGTCAGTATGCCTTTCGCACCGAGCCTCTTTAGATCATTGACCGCTTTGTAGACGTCCTTGGAACTTATAACAACATGAACTGCGACCATCTCGTCGTTCCCAGCGATGGTGAGAACGGTAGGCCCCCCGATACCCGGGAACAGCTTTTCCACTTTTCCCAATTGTTTTTTCGGAACATCGGCCATCAAATATTTGCGTTCCTCCGCCACCATTACGCTTTTTATTGAATCCACGACGTCAGCTATCTCGGACTTTTTTGATTTGAATGATGGATCCGAAGTGTATATCGCAGCCTGAGAATCTATTATCTTGGCAACTTCCACAAGACGGTTCATTTTTAACGTGGATCCTGAAGCGACAAGATCGACGATAAGATCAGAAATCCCCAAATAAGGCATGATCTCCGCCGCTCCGGACACTTCTATGACCTTCACGTCCTTTCCTTTGGACTTGAAGAATTTTTTTGTTAGGTTTGGGAAAGATGTTGCAACTT
>Ga0209737_10000574_pt1 | contig 29491 bp, 20 predicted proteins | sample TergutCu122P3_FD_187284 | JGI IMG/M metagenome (GOLD analysis project Ga0209737, IMG submission 187284) | Cubitermes ugandensis P3 segment gut microbial communities from Kakamega Forest, Kenya - Cu122 P3 (SPAdes) (version 2) | ecosystem: Host-associated > Arthropoda: Insects > Digestive system... | reverse complement strand
CAAGCGAGTTCGAATCGGTGACCTTTTAATCAAACAAGGGCTGATTACCGAACAGCAGCTTACAACCGCATTAAACGAACAAAAGATACGTAAGGCAAAATTGGGTGAAACCCTAATCGCTCTAAACTTTGTATCCCACCAAGATTTTGCCACGGTATTTCATGATCAACTGGGAATCGATGCGGTTGACTTGAATGTAACCGGTTTAAAAGACGAAGCATTAAAACTTGTCGGCGAAGATATCATGAAAAAGCATGGGCTTATCCCCTTCGCCATCGACGAAAACAATGTAAATATACTAAATGTGGCGATGTCTGACCCACTTGATTTGAATGCCATTGACGACGTAGCACTGATTACCAATATGGATGTCCGTCCATATTTTGCATCAACCGCCCAAATCGCTTTACAACTTGACCGGATGTTTGGCAAGAAGCAAGCGATGGAAGCCGCCGAACAATACCAAAAAGAACACGCTGATGAAATGACAGTAACAACAGAGGCGGAAGCAAACCTTGAAGTTGACAACGCCCCGATAGTCAAAATCGTTCGTTCAATGCTTGAGCAGGCTGTTCGTCAAGGTACCAGTGATATTCATATCGAACCACTTGAACGTGTCTTGCGCATCCGTTACCGTATCGATGGTATTCTTCAGGATGTCATGGATTATAATACCAACCTGCTTCCGGCGATGGTTGCACGTCTAAAGATTATGTCCGGTTTGGATATTTCTGAAAAAAGAAAACCGCAGGATGGGCGCTTATCATTAAATGTAGATAACCGTGAATATGACGTCCGTGTTTCCATTCTTCCGACTGTGTACGGTGAAAAAACAGTTATGCGTCTGGCTGCCAAAGACGGCCTGACCCGTGAGAAGAAATACCTTGGGCTTTCGGAAAGTGACGAGGAATTACTTGATAATATTCTAAAAAATCCTCATGGAATCATTTTGGTTACCGGACCAACCGGAAGTGGTAAATCAACCACTGTTTATACGATTATCAACGAACTTAACTCGGTTCATGTAAATATCGTAACGGTCGAAGATCCGGTTGAAGCCAACATTGATGGTGTTAACCAAGTCCAAGTAAATGTGAAAGCCGATATGACTTTTGCAAATGCTTTACGTTCAATTCTGCGTCAGGATCCTGATATTATCATGATTGGTGAGATCCGTGATACCGAAACTGCCGAAATCGCTGTCAAGGCTTCGATTACCGGACATATTGTAGTTTCGACCCTGCATACCAACTCAACAGCAGCAACGATTACCCGTTTGATTGACATGGGTATCGAACCTTATTTGATAAGCGATTCAGTAGTTGGTATTATCGCCCAGCGCTTAGTTCGTAAGTTGTGTCGCACATGCAAGAAACCCCGCGAAGCAACTGATGATGAAAAACGATTATTAGGTTTATATAAAGAAGAGGACGAATTGACCGACACAGTCAACGAACCAACTGAAACTAAGCTAAAAATAAAAAGAGCTGTAATCGACGATGTCATTACTATTAACGAACCCGGCGGTTGTCCCTATTGTTCCGGCAATGGTTATAAGGGTCGGACAGCGATTTACGAAATTATGACTGTCACTCCCAAACTGCGTAACCTTATCAGTGAGCGGGCTAGTGTTGATGATATGAAAGAGCAGGCGGTAAAAGAAGGAATGTTTACCCTCAAAATGGCGGCAACCCGCGAAGTTCTAAATGGCACCACCACAATGAGTGAATTTATCAAAGTCGCATACGAGGCGGAGTAAACTTAAGAGCATAAATAAGTAGAAATGGAGAGACTATATGCCGGATTTTGCATATCACATTATTACTTCCGAGGGAAAAGAAAAAAAGGGAACAATGGAGGCGAAATCTGCCGAACAGCTTAATCAAATCCTTAAGGGGCAAGGAAATGTTGTTTTAAGTGTAGGTTCGGTAGGGGCAATGCAGAAAGATATCAACATCTCATTCGGGAAGAAGAAAGTAAAAGCCCGTGATTTTAGTATCTTTTGCCGCCAACTTGTCAGTGTTATTGCGGCCGGGGTGAGCATTATCAACGCGCTTGAAATGATGACCGACGCAACCGAAAATAAAACCCTCAAAGCTTCCTTAAAAGACGTCCATGAGGATGTTTCCAAAGGGGAATCGTTGTCTTCGGCATTAAGAAAACGAAAAAAAATCTTCCCGGAGATGTTATGCAATATGGTCGAAGCCGGGGAGGCTTCCGGTAGCTTGGAGATTGCTTTTAAACGAATGGCAACCCAATTTGAAAAAGATGATAAATTAATGAAGTCCATTAAAAAAGCGACAGTTTACCCATCAGTGCTGGTGGTTTTGATGATTGGAATGATGATAGTAATGCTTGTTGGTGTTATTCCTACATTTATGGGAATGTTTGAGCAAGTAGGTACTGAGATGAATCCTTTTACAATGTCAATTGTAAATCTAAGTAACTATGTACAAACACAATGGATAGTAATTATGGCAGTAACTATCGTAATAGTATTTGGTTTCCGCTTTTTTGCCAAGACTGATATGGGTAAGGTGGTGCTTGGAACAGTGGCATTGAGAATGCCGGTTTTTGGTCCGCTCCAGACGAAAACATCCTGCGCCCGCTTGGGTAGGACCCTTAGCACCCTCTTAAGTGCCGGTATTCCCTTGGTTGAGGCGGTAGAGATAACCGGGAAGTCGATGACAAATTACCACTTCAAAAAAGCGATGGGTGATGCGAAGGATCAGATTATGCGTGGTCGGGCATTATCGCAGCCTCTAAAAAGCAGTGGTCTTTTCCCAATGATGGTCACCCACATGGTTGCTATTGGTGAAGAAACCGGAAATATTGAAGATATGCTCGAAAATGTCGCCGATTATTATGAAGATGATGTCCAAACCGCAACTGACGCGATGATGGCATTGCTCGAACCGGTTATCATCATTGTCATGGCTGTTGTGGTTGGGGCGATGATTATTGCTATATTGCTACCGATGATGGACTTGATTAATGCGATTGGTTAAAATGAGAAGTAATTATAGAAAAATAGATTCTAAGTTTTACCCGCTTCTTGCATTTTTCTTTACCGTCAGTATTTTTTACCTAGCCTTTTTTGTGACCGGGTTTGTTGGTGGTGGGTCATTTATGATTGCCCGTAGTGATTTAATTCACCAATATCTCGCATATATCAATATGTTCGGGCAAGTCCTCCGGGGAAATGGTAGTTATTGGTTTTCATGGTATAGCGCCATGGGAAGTGGTACCGCTTTTGAATATGCCAATGTTGCCTTAAGCCCTTTTAATATTATCTTTTATGTTCTTGGTGAAAATCATCTGATGACGGCTGTAACCTTAGTTATTTTATTAAAAACCGGTACTGCTGCCATGACATATCAACTATTTGCCAGCCGTTTTTTGGGGAATAAGAGCTTTGGCTCAGTCTTATTTGGGGTCATGTATGCTTTGTGTGGGTTTTCAGTCTGTTATTATGTAAACATCATGTGGCTTGATGCCGTTTTGCTTTTTCCTTTATTAGTTCTCTGTCTTAAACGTTTGATTGAAGATAAGAAGTTTCTAGGATTAACTTTTGGGTTAATATATTTGTTCGGGGTAAATTTTTACGCAGCCTATATGGCAGGAATTGGTTTGCTCCTATTTTTTGTCGCTTATTTAGTTTATTCCTCTAAACTCTTAGGAGCTAAAGAGTGCTTCAAAATATGCGGGAAGTTTTTCCTTGCTGTCCTTCTAGCGCTTGGTGTGACGGCGGTTATCTGGCTTCCGGCAGCCCTCCGGGTAATTGGTGACGGTCGGAGTGATGTTCTTGATGCGATAAAACATAGTAGTGGAAATAATATCCTTTTTGCATATGGTAATCTGATGATGGGTCAAAATCAGACCATAAACGGAATTATCCCATTGGTATATTGTGGTTTGCCTAGTCTTTTTCTTGCCCACCTTTATTTCTTTAACCGCCGGATTCCATGCCGTGAGCGTTTGACTAGTGGTATTTTATTACTATTTCTTTTTACCATTACGGCAATACCAGTTTTGAACATTGCAATACATGGCTTTGATATTCCCAATATGTTCAATTATCGCTACTCATATATTATCAGCTTCTTAATTGTTTCTCTTGCCTGTCGGCAGAGTATCTATCTTAAAAAAACTAATTTATGGTTACTGGCATCAATTGTGATTTTCAATTTAGGGCTTTATTTATTATTTATTTACTTGATGCCCCATAGATGGCCGGAGAAATTTAATTTAAATTCATACAGTGGTCTAATAATTAACTTCATTTTCATGGTATTATGGTTTATTTTAGCAGCTGTATACAAAAATAAAACTTTAAAGCGGTTTTCCTTAATTATTATGATTTGTTTGGTTTTATTTTCTGAGTTATTGGTTAATACCGCCATTTCAATTCTTAAAATAGATCATATTAGTTATGACTCCCATTATTTCGGTATTTTATCGGAGGCGGAGCGAAATACAATTAAGATAATGAAAGAAAAGGATGGTGGGTGGTACCGGGCAGATTATCGCGGATTGTTTATCCTCAATTCCGGCGTAAGGTACGGTTTTCAAACACTTGATTTCTTTACTTCGGCGCGAAGCAGTGCCATAGTTTCCATGTTTAGTTATTTGGGTTATTATGCGGTTACTAATGCTGTTTTCCGCGCCGGGCAAACCGATGTGGTGAACGCATTGATGGCGGTGAAATACAAAATCGATGGTTTTGCGATGGCAGAGGATGCAGAGATTGCTTACCAACCGATTATCTTAAATGATTATTACTTGGGACCGGCTTACATGGTGGATGCTGATATTATGGATGTTGAATTCGAAATAGCGCCTTTTGATAATCAAGAACTTTTACTAACAGCTATGTTGGGGCGGGAAGCCAAAGTCTATCTACCGGTTCCGGCTAATCTTTATGCCTTAAAGGGAACTGCTACCTTATTTGAAAACGGATATATTATTATCGAAAATGAGGTTGGTGAAGCTGGGGGACATTTCCGCTTTGAGATACCAGCTGATATCCATAATCGTCGCTTGTTTGCTTACCTTGAGCGAGCGAATCTGCGTGAAATACTCTTCTCTCATTTATATACTCCGGATATGATAGAAAATAATGAGTTTAGTCATGGCACACCTCGCCTTGACCAGCCCCGGATACTTGAGTTGGGGGTTGGTGAAAGCGGACATTTTGAATTGGATATTAAGTTTCCCCATGAAGATTATATGGATTATTTCTCAAAAGCTGAATTTCGATTTTATGATGACATGGTATTTGCGGAGATAATCGAGGAGTTAAGTCAGGAGCAGCTATCACTTACGGACTGGGGTGCGGGTTATCTTAAAGGTGAAATAACGGTTTCTGGGGAAAGAGAGATTTTGTTTACTTCGCTACCTTATGATAAAAGTTGGAAAGTGTTTGTTAATGGCGAAGAGACCGACATTATTCCCTTATTGAACGAGGCATTATGTGGTATCAGGTTAGACGCAGGGATGCATGAAATTGCATTTATCTATGAACCAAGGGGAGAAATACCGGGGGTATTAATTAGTATTGCTTTTATATTAATACTATGTATTTTGTGCTGCTTCGCAGTAAAAAAACAAAAATAAGCACGGAACTGCAAAAAAAAAGTGAAAATTAAGCAAAAATTCTTTACTTTTCCCATATAATGTAATATACTAGGAGTAGTATATTATTTAGGAAATTTTTGGTATCAAAATTTAGGTGTCACTATCAATTTTAATTAAAAGAGAGGGTATTTATTATGAAGAAAAGAACAAACTTAGACAACAGAGGTTTTTCACTAGTCGAGCTGATTATCGTTATCGCAATTATGGCGATTCTGGTCGGTGTCTTGGCCCCGAACCTGATTCGTTATATTGAAAGGACGAATGTTTCAGCCGATATCCAGACTGCCAATACCGTCAGGACAGCATTTTTATACACTCTGATGGATCCAACAATTGACAATGGCGAGGCGGCTACTTTTGACGGACCCGGGGGAGCGGGTATTGTAGCACTTGGAGCGATTGACACTCCATTTGCTTCCGCTGTACGCGAGACATTACTTGGAAATGGAGCCACTACAATAGATGCAGCTTGGGTTACAGCTAATTTGAGGTCAAATGGAGCAAACGGGATAAATGTTGTAATTAACGGTGATAGAACAGGGGTTACAGTTACTATTGCCGGTGCCGCCACTCCCATCCAAGTCGGTCCATAACCTCACCCCCGACAAATGGAGCATATACCACTATATATCGCCATCTTTGTCTTCGGTGCTATCATCGGTAGCTTTTTGAACGTATGTATATACCGAATACCGGAACAAGAAGATATAATTTCTGAGCGTTCCCACTGCTTAGGCTGTGGGAACGTTCTGAAATGGTATGAATTAATCCCGGTTTTGAGTTTTTTGATACAAAAGGGACATTGCCGACATTGTCGCAAAAGCTTATCCCTCCAATATCCCCTTGTGGAAATACTTAATGGGTTGGTGTATGTCCTAGTCTTTTTTCGGTACGGCTTGACTATCACCACCCTTTTATATTGTTTATGCACTTCGGCATTAATTGTTCTCGCATTAATCGACTGGCGTACTTTTGAGATACCGGTCGGCATAAATATATTTATCGGTGTTTTGGGCATCATAAATTTATGTGCCGATATAAAGAATTGGCTAACATATATATTTGGATTTCTAGCTGTCAGTATATTGTTTTTGATAGTGTACTTCATCACAAAAGGCCGGGGTATCGGTGGTGGTGATATCAAATTGATGGCAGCTGCCGGATTACTCATCGGCTGGCAGAATATATTACTTGCAATGGCAATTGGTGCGGTAGTTGGTTCAATTATCCATCTATTGCTGATGAAATTCAAAGGTAAAGGACAGGTTCTTGCATTTGGTCCTTATCTATCCATCGGTATTTTCACGGCGATGATTGCCGGCGAAGATTTGATAAATTGGTATTTGAAATCGTTTCTATAAACTGAAACAAAAAGGAAGGGTCCATGATTCAAAAACTAATTAAGCAAAAAAATCTCTCTATCTATATAACCGATGATTTAATCAGGATAACAGAGGGAAAAAAAACAGGTTACAATATCTACGTCTCAAAGGCGCTATCCACACCGACCCCGGCGGGTTGTTTTGATGATGGGTTGATTACCGATGTGGGTAAGGTTGCAACCGCCATCACCGAAGTACTGGGGAAAAAGGATATGAGTAAATCGAATCTTTATTTTACTGTTTACTCACGAAAAATTGCCGCCAAAGAAATTGAAATGCCATACATGAAAAAGTTGGAAGTTATTGAAGCAATGATTAACTCAAGCGTAGATGATTACTTTCCGATGAGCAACATGGATGATTACATCACGCGGTTTACTGTCCTTGATACAGTTGAAAGAGAAGGGCGCAAAAATTACAGTATTGTTGTTTATGCTGTTTTAAAGGATTTGGTCAGTTCATATATGGAGCTGGCAAAAGCGCTCAAAATGCCACTTGCCAGTATCGACTATCAAGTTAACAGCCTATACAACCTAGTTAAGAGACAAAGTCGGCAATCAACGGCATTATTCTTACAAATCGATGATGATGTTACCCATATTTCGATATTCCGTGGTCCATCCCAGCTTTTCCGTCGTTCCGTACCTTATGGTGTAGATACCTTGGCAGGAGCTTTCGCTTCGGCAAAGGAACTCGAAATAAAAGAAGCGCGGGCAATATTGATTAATGATAAAAAAATTGACGAAAATGAAGCTTCTCGGCATAAAACAGTTGCCGCTTTGCGGGAACAAAAAAGTGGGGTGTGGCTTGATGAATATCTTACATCCGATGAATATCAAGACTTGATGCAAGATTATATTGCATCAATAACGCGCGTTATCAATTTCTTCATCAGCAAAAACAGTGAAGTTGTTTTGGACAATGTAAAAGTAATTGGTACCGGGGTGCGGATTTCCCACCTTGATAAAACCTTGGAAAATGTCCTCGGCTTACCGATTAACATGGTTAAACGTTTATACAATGTCCACATTCAAAAGGAAAAAGGGCTTGCACGCCTAACTGATGATGACCTAAATGATTTCCTGCCAAATATCGGGGCATTAATCCATCCCCTCAATTTGCGGCTTGCTGAAGAAGCCGGATTTACCAAAGGTGGAATTGGATATGGATTGATTTTCTTCTTACTGGCTTTGGCGATAGCCGGAACCGGAGGTGGCACCGGCTTCGTATATTGGCAAAACTCCAACATCCAAAGGGAAAGGGATTTCCTATTAAGATATAACGAAAGTCTCAAGAACGCTGAGGATTATCACAACTATTATCTTGGTGCCCAGACGTTTGTCGATGAACTTATCGCATATGATGCCGGAACCCAAAATGACAATGAAGCCCTTCTTCTGTTAATCGAGACACTGGAAGAAGTTTTACCTAGTTCGATCCGGTTAAATGAGTTGGCGGTTGATAATGGTAAGGTCTCCTTTTCTGCTATTTCACTTGGTGGCAAAGAGGCGGTCGCCCGCTTTATCATGGAATTGAAGAAACAGGACTTTATTGATGAAATTTTTGTCAGTGACATAAATGACACATATGATTCATATGGTAGGAGAATTTTATCACAATTTAGCATGGTCTTTAGTATCAGCATACCTGAAGATTCTGAAGATACTGAAGAGGAAAGCGAAGGAGGGGTCTAAATGAAAGCAACCGAAGAACAAAAAAAACTACTTTTGCTATTATTGATTGGGATTATTGTTGCAGCTCCTTACTTTCTTCTCATCAGACCACAATTGGATAAGAGCGAAGCGATAAGGACTGAGATAACAGCATTGGAGCAGAGGCGTGATGTTTTGGAAGCATATCGCTTAAAAATGCCGGAGTATCAAGAGGCATTAGCAGAGATGCATGTAAAGAAAAATGAATTTTTTGCCCGTTATCCCGCCGAGCTTCCTCAGGAAGCAACGATACTATTTATCGACAAAACCGAGAGTTCTATCCCGATTATGATGAAGCAAGTGGCCTTTACTGCTGATGATTTGTCAAAGATATATGATAAGGAAAGTGCCTTGGTATATGCTGATGTAATGGAAATAACCAGTACCGAGCCATTGATTGAGGGTCTGGACGGCTTGAAAAATACCACGACTATTAGCTTTGAGTGTAGTTATGACAGTTTCAAGAAATTCTTAAAATATATTGAGGATTATAAAAGCCGTTTGATAATTCCGACAGTAAGTATAAATTATTCGGAAGATACCATGATGGTGTCTGGTCAATTCATGTTAATTCAGTATGCTGTCAGTGGAGAAGGACGGGAACGGGTTATTTCAAATGAACCGTTTATGCGTTTAGGAGCACCGAATATCTTCTATGGTCCGTAAAAGTAGGGTAGGGAGTTTAAGTTGAAACAAAAAAAGCAGCGCCGTTTCAGTGCCGGGTTCACATTAATCGAACTTTTAATTGTGACAGTAATTATCGGCATCCTTGCTGTAATTACCGTACCAAGCGCGATTAGGATGATTGAACGCGGACAGCAGACCAACCGGATGAATATCGCACGGACGATATATCTTGCGGCGCAAAATCAATTAACCAAAAATCATACCGAAAGAACATTAAGGCCTACATTAACCGAGGTTTATTTTGATGACCCTGACCTTAATGTTTATAATAGAGTCGGTGACAGATTGGGTGCCGGTTTAAGCCTTCCCTTGGAAGAAGACCGCAATTTTATCCGTTATATTGGTAAACCGGCGGGTTTCCTTGATGATACCGAGACAGAATGGCGTACCCGTGAAGGTGCTTTCATTCGCAATGTTTTACCGGGTGAAGTGGAGTTCTTTGCTTTGCTTGATGAGGTAATAATTGATAATGAGATTTTGGCAAATGCTATTTTGATGGAATTTAATATTATGACAGGAGTAATCCTGTCTATTTTTTATGGTGACGAAGTTGGTGGGCAAAGATGGTTTGATTATACCGGATCAGGAAATAATGAAGATATTTCCGGTACCCGGGGTTTAAATGGTTATGCCCATGCCGTAGAGCGACGCCAAGGGTTTTTCGGTGTTGAAACAACCGGCGAACCGGATCTGTGGGGGATTGATGAAAATCTGCGTACGCATGTCATTGTAAATACTTATGATGGTACTGATCGCCCGCTTGTTACTAATACAGGAAATATAATTAATGTTTTATATGCGGAATTTTTGATTCCTCAGGATGTTGAAGATGAAGCGGTATACAGTTTCATTCTAAGAGGGATAACAGATGAATCCATACCACGCAATCTAACAATCGCAGAAATACAGACCATGATCACATTTAATGGAGCGGTTAACTTCAACATTGTTGATCCGAGTCGCCCGGCAATATATTGGGATTCAGCAAATCCCGTTGATCCTAATGAAGTAATATCATTGGGAGTTGGACTTGGAGCTCTTTATGACCGTTACATCTGGATAATCGATTATATCGTCGGAATGGGTGACATAACTGTAGATGAACGTGATATTATTATAAATAATCCCCAATTCGTCCGTGCTGAGATAATCAGCAATGTTGGGGCAAGAACAACATCTATGACAAGGGCACATTCGCATTTTGGCGGGGCGGTTGGCGGTCGTTTTGATGTAAGTTCAGCACGTCATCTTTACAATATCCGTTATGCACCAGATCGGAATTACCGGCAGAGTGCTGATATAGATATGCGTTTACCAAATAATGAAATTAATGATTTTATCCCGATTTCCGGTCGGGAATTCGATGTAATCACTGGTACAAGATTTTATAATAATGCACCTTTCAGTGGTGAATATATAGCAATGAATGGCACCTTATCCGGTTTCCGGATTATTGGATTGAATATCAATAATGCAACATTAGTTGGAAATGTTGGTTTGTTCAGGGAAATTAATGGTGCCATAATTCAAGGTTTATCGTTGTTTGACGCTACCATTATTGCCCCACAAGCGGCGAATATAGGGGCATTTGCCGGTATTATGAACGGTGGCAGAGTATTACAAAGCTATGCATTTGCCAATGTTGTTGGACAAATGTGTGTATGCGTTGATATAAATGGAAACCCGATACCTCACGATGTAGATAACCCGCTTTGTGATAGTTTAGGACGAGATCATAATGTTGGTGGTTTGATAGGATTTCTTCAAAACGGAATTTTGGAAGAGTCCTTTAATGCTGGTTTTACAAACGCTCTCGTTAATACGGAAAGTTTTGCCGGTATCGGCTCGGTCCGTGCTTCCTTCGGACGGGTCGGTGGTTTAGTCGGAAGAAATTCCGGCACGATCACAAACTGTTTCAACAATGCCCGGGTAAATATCGAGGATGTTTTGGTTGATGATCTTTTCCAATCCCATACTCCAACTGCCACAACGATAATTGATCGTACCCATGTTGGTGGAATTGCTGGAACTAACGGACAGGTTGTTGGGAATCTTGGAATAATAAATACCGGCATGATAACGAATTCTTATGCGACTAATTATCAGCCGAATTATGCGTTTTTATTTAATTCAAGTTCAGGAGGGATAGTCGGAGTAAATACCGATGGTTTTGATGCGCCCGGCAATGGAAATTTAGTCAGTAACTTCTATATTACTAATGGTTTATTTGATTTCTTTGGTGCAGAAGCTATTACCAAGGAGAGACTAAGAGATGAATTCCAAGGTTTTAGTAGCCGTTTCCAAGGCGGGGGTGCCTTTGTGGAGGGCTCCAATTTTTACAGAGACTTTTATCCTTATCCGGTTCTGAGAAGAAACAACCCTTTCCCTTTTGAATTTATATGGAATTGGGAGGATATTTTTGAGGTACCCTTAGGACCAATCAGACTTTTGTATTATGAAAGATATGATAATGGTGATTATGGTTACTCCGAAGGTGGAATTGCTCCGCTTGTAAACAATAACCGGGAAAGAACTGTCGAAAATGAAGGATATGTTTTGGAGTTTGATGACAGGCGTATCTTGAATTTTGTTATAAGCACAACTGGTACCGGGGCAAATAGCTATATCCTAAGACCTATCCCCGGAGGTTGGGAGTGGGATAGTCTCGATGCTGATTTGGTCCTTCCAACCCATCTGCCGGTTTGGTATGACACTGATATTCATCAAGAATTACCACGTTTTCGTTTATTCTTTGAAAACGGTTTTTTGGAAAACTTGGCAAATGGAGCGGAGTTTATATTTTTTGAAATAAGGGATGCTCTTAACGAAGTTCTTTACCGGGAGAGATTTAATCCTCTTTTTGCTGATACTGTTGGAAGACAAGGAGCTTTGGGTAACGAACCATTTAGTATTCGTTCACCACGCCATGTCAGAAATATAAATCAAGCACTGGCATTCGACTTTTCCCAGACGATAAATATTGACTTTGATTTATATCGCGCGGAGCTTGATGAAATGCCGGTTGAAAGTGACCCTGTTAATACAGGTATAGTAATAAATGATGGCAGTCAAATCCTATTTGAAGACCAGGCGGTGGTAACAGGCATATTCACGGGCAACTATTCAGCCGGTGTCAGTCGTACACAGGGCGTTGATCTAAATGGATTACCTATTTTCACATGGGATAATTATGAGTTAAGGAATATAAATGCACATTTTGGTTTGTTTGATACCATCGGTGTTGGTGCAAGAGTTGACCGGGTTAATATTATTGATTCCTTGTTTACAAACACAGATACTGAGGGAAATGTTAATAATGCGATAAATGCTGTCGGTAGCATTGCGGCTATCAATCGTGGTTTGATCAGGATGTCCAGTGTCCAATTATCACGGGTACTTGGTAATGGGGGTGGTGTCCGTATTGGCGGTATTGTTGGTGCCAATGAAAGGACTACTATTGATGGAAATACTTTTGTTGGTATAATCGAAGATGTATTTTTCCTATCTACGGGAGCGGATGTCAGAGTACCATCGGTCGGAACAGAGCCGGTAAACTCAGCCGTATCCAATAATGGTGGTGGTATCGCCGGATATAATGCCGTGTGTACACTTAATCATGACCCACTCCATGCGGGTAATTGTGATAGTGGAATAATAAGGCGGGTACTTTATCTTGCCCCGGCACCTATGGCATTTTTTACTAATGAACCATCGGGTACCGGACCACCTTTACGGGTGTATAGGAAGTATCCATTCGTCCGTGACGGAGCTCCGGTAAGCGAGGGTTGCCTTTTCTTGCGTGGGCATAGATATACACGGGATGCCGGAGTTAACTGGCTTAATGAACGATATAATTTTACTTCCATATATGGCAATATCAGGTTGTCCGGTGGTGGTGATAGGATGACAACGAAATTTATCGACTTGGAATGGTTGGCCTTTTTGAATGAAAGAGGTTTTGTACAAGGTATGGGTCGTACCGCGATGGGGAATTGGCATCAACCACCAAAGCGTTTAGATGCTGTAGTATATCCTTATCCGATTATTAATGGAATGGTTGCTCCTACTATTTGGCCGGAAGCTGATAGTCCGGTTCGCCCGGATCAACAAACAGAACCAACATGGGCCTCAGTTATTCCGGTAGCAGGGCGTATTCCGGCTCCAGAATTTGTTAATGGTGATTTCGCATCAGCTTTCCACGCTCCGGGTGTTCCCGGTGGAAGAGGGGCTGATAATGTGAATGTCGCCGCTTATCAACATATGGGGTACTGGTGGTTTACGGCTGATATGAGGATTATTGATGGCTGGTATACAAGACCGGTACCGGAGTTCCGTAATTTATATAATCCAAGTGACGAGGACTATTTTTTACCTGCCCGTTTCCATGGTCGTTATTCGGGATTAGGTGATTTCCGAATGATATCACCGACGGCTGGAAGCATAAGTGCGACATCTACAGCGGCCGGAACATCAGCAGCGAATCTTTTTTCCTATGTTAATTATAATGATAATACAGCCTCTGATTGGCGTGCTACAAGTGTTCCTTCTCTCCTTAACCCTCAGACAATTTCTTGGAGTTACAGCCAGCCAATGACAGTCCATCATTATGAATTGTTTGTAGCGTCACCAGCTACAAGTAATCCACGAAGATGGGTTTTGGAGGGTAGAAACGGTAGTTCAGATTGGGTGCCAATTCATACATCAGCTACTTATACTGGTAATTTTCCAGCTGCTCCAGCTGGTCAATTTCCAAGGAGGACTTATCAAATTTCCGGGGATGCTAACCCTACACCGGTCGCTTACCAACACTATCGGCTCCGGATACTCGGTACGGGTGGTGTTACTGTGGCTCCTGAGCTTAGGCAAATTAGGATGTATCTTTCTGATGTCGTAAGATGGCGTTTGATTGAGACGCAGGTAGCGAATGGTGAGCTTGACGCAAGTATGCGGACAGATTACCGTGGACGGAATTTATCCCGTACTGCGATTGCCAATAATCAGATTTCTCCAATTAATGATCCAGTTAATGCTCGAAGCAATGCGCAGGAATCAAGGATACGTTATGCCGAATTGAATGCAGAGTCACAAGGTACTTTGTTTCAGGTTTTACCAACTACCCCGGGAGCAATGTTTTATTATTCATTTTATCATAGTACAAACGGTTTCCCTAATTTGCACTGGATTAGTGGTGACAGTAATGCTCCTGGTTACACTGGTTGGTATGTAGCTCCTGATTCTGGCGGTGATCGCTTGCACTTCTATCTTTCCGGTGTTGATTTGGTTAGTTCGGGAACTGCGATAGAAGTAACAAATGCCGATTATTCGGCTATACGTGATGCTGCAATGGTACTAATCCGTCCTTGCCAATCACCACGTTCAAGACAATTGGAATACTCAGGTATTATAGGAACAGCTCTTGCAACTAATTTTGATTTCAACAGGGTTAATATGGGTATAACCGCAGGGCATGATAGAATCGTCCTGAATCCAGCAGCATGGAATACAGTAAACTATGGCAGATCTGACCAACCTGAGCTTACTGCAACTACTGGTACAGAAGGTCTTAGGAGCGGTGGACCGTATGATTTGAGTTACCACCGAGGCAGGGCGTATCTCCAGCCGAATGGTAATCGGGTAGTGCAAAATATTCCGACAACGCCGATTTATCTATATGATGTTTGGGTTGATACAAGGACTGGTATTACTATTGCAAACAACGAGATGACTAGTTTTACTCAGAATAACAATGCAGTAAGTGGAAACATAAGTGATAATCCAAATGTCACCCGGAGTAATGGCGGAACCAGAACGGGTTATGGAATAACATTCTGGTCAACCCGGAATTTGACTACGAATAATAGCCCAAGTAATGGCACAATAACCCCCGGTACCGATCCGCATAGAATCCAGGGTAATATCCATATAAACGGTATAACACAAGCACAGTTAAATACTACTGGTGCTGGTTCATGGGGATGGTTAAACGACGCAAGGAACAATGTTATTGGTTATTGGGATGTAGATTACGGTTGGAAACGTTTTTATGGTGAATATACTGTTCCTGCCGAGCAAGTCCAAACCGAGTTCGCATTTCAGTCACGCTCAGGATTGAGGAGGGTTGTGTCCGGTAACTACCTTGATGGTGTTTCATTTCAATCCCCGGCCTTTTTGACGATTGATAAGTATGTCAGGAATAATGTCCCCCCAACGGGTAACCCCAATGCATTTGGGACTCCTGGAGAAAATGTAACATTTGTAAAACCAAACGACCGTTTATTTATTGAATTATTTGTCAAAAATCATGGTGAGGTAGTTTCAAACAATATCGTCATCAAGGATCGGCTGGTTCCATATACTGAATACATTGATTATGGTGGAAATGTGGAAATTCATAGAAGAGCAGCGACGCCTAAAGATCAACCAAGCCCTCCTTGGGTAGCGGTGACAGTGCCGGCAAGTAATATTGTATTTGATGGTGATGAATTGCGGGTAACATTACCTGCTAATGAGGGTATAGGATACCATGAGGAAATCAGGGTCAGGTTCAGAATTACTGTACGAGACAGGGTACAACCCAATTATACTCTGGATAACCCATATGATGTTGCATCAACCTTGCTTTATCATTTTAAAAACCAAGGAGTCGTTGAATATCGAGAGGATTTCTTAAGGTATGGGTTTATACCGTTTGCAAATGCTTCCGGTCCCGAACCGGTACAGGTCTTTATTGATCCCGTAAAACTCTCAAAGTCTGTAGATCCTTTGAGAAATGGTCCGTTTACTGTTACATTAAGGGTCGAAGATACGACGATAGGTGACAGCTCGGTTAATACCGATGGGATTATTACTGATTTGATACCCCATGGTTTCGAATTGCTACCGGGTATCACCGGAAGAACCAGCAATGGTAGTGTTTGGACTTCTTTACCGTCGGTTAGCAGCTCTATATACCATAATAACGACGGAACAACGCGAATGACAATTGGTGGTGTCAGTTTGGGGGGAGCGGTTAAGATAATCGAGTACCAGTATCAGATACGATATATGGGAGCAGATTATGGTATTGCTGAACTCCAGATTTTATCCGACTACAAATATCTATATCAGGATGAACACATCATTGAAGAAGGTGAAGAACCGTTTATTGATGTTATGTTGATGTTCCCTAAAGTTGTTGTTGGTCTTAGTCCGGTTACGACTAATGATATATTTGCGGTGATAAGTGCCGACAATAGTTTTGATATTTTAGCAAATGATAATTTTGCAAGGTTATTGGAGCAGGATGGTTATGCAGTAGAACAATCAGTCATTTTTGTTGATTCAAATGGAGTTCCACTTAGGAATTTCCTGCCTGCACCACCTGAAATCCCCAATTTTATGTTGGACGGTGGTAACGCCCGGTATGAGACGGCAGCTTTCATCGCCGGTATTGCCCGTGCTGCCAATATCAGGGACTGGCGCTTGACCTTTAGTCCGAAAGCCGGTTCAGCCGGTAGTCACATGATCTATTATCAGATCATGCTTACGGCAAGAAAAGGTGGAAGTCCCGATATTGTGATATATTCACGGACGGCAAGTGTGACAATAACAGTTCCATCGGTAACTGTGACCGCATTGAACCTAAGAAATATTGATTTGAATGCTACATTGCCCAGTGATGCCCGTATTATCTATACACTTATCAATGATACATTTGCCTCTACCATTAACCCGGCTGATTTTGTTATTACCGGTTTGCCTCCCGGGCTGACTGCCCAAACAGCGGTACGTACCAGCGACAGGGTCATCACGATTCCTATTACGGGTGCACCAACAGAATTATCTGCAGATGCCATTGAATTGGTATTGCCTAGTATGATACCGGCGTCGAATATGGCAGGTGGTTCGGGAAATATTGTACTGCCCGAAAATATAAAAATAACTGTCGGTCCGGTAATTCCGGCAGCTCCTTGATGTAAATATTCATCGCCATATGAAAAGAGGTTCTATGCAAGAAATGTTAAGAAAACTTCATAAAAATAACTCCGGTGCTTCTTTGCTTTTCGTGCTTGGGATAATGATGTTCTTATTAATTATTGGAACCAGTGTTCTCTTGGCGGCCAGCACCAATGCCGGTTTTGCGACTAATCAAAGAGAGCGTAACCAAATAAAAATATTGGATGAATCAATCCACAAAACAATTATGTTCAGCCTCCAAAACGGACTTGATGATGGTGATTTGGGTACATTGGGACGGCAATTGGCATGGGCTTTATATCAAGCAAGGGTACTATGTGAAAGTGTTCCTTGTGTTCCTGATCCTGATGGTCATAGGTGCCATACATCTTGCATTGTAGCAACATGCAACGTTAGGCATAATTGTCTTCCTAATATAGTTGTATATGATAGTGCTACTCTACCGAATGGAATTAGATTTGATGATGGTTTTGGCAATAATTTTTTGTTTACCGATGGTGGGTTGGAGGCAACGGTTACAAACATAACCCTTGCATTCCCTACCCAAGTTATTACTGAGACTGCGCACGCTTGCGCAATATATGGATGGGAATTTTTCGACGAAGATGCCGAGGAACTCATATTTGAGTTATTGGTACCGTGTACCCCTCCATTAGCTACGATTTTTGCAAACATGATTGTTACCGTGACAATTGATATCAATACTCCAAATCGAAGGACCAGGACTGTTACTTCGAGAGCGCTTTATCAGTATACCGAAGGACTTATTTCAATAAATAATGTGCCAGCAGATGCCCCTTTCCTGGCATTTCCGATAACGCTGGAAGCATTGGAGCAGGCATTAATAGATGGTACCGTCCCAGAACCTAATCCGTTAGTATTTTGTCCGATATTTAATGATCCGGCCGCATTTCCACCAGGGTTTTTAGTGGAAATCATTGATGATGATGGCAATACCTTTACAAATTTCGGTATATGGGAGTTGATAAGTTATGAAAATATTGAAACGAATTAATAACAAAGGTGAATCATTGGTTGAGAGTTTAGTCAGCTTATTTGTTTTATCATTATTGGTGCTGGCTATTGTAAGTATTATTCAAGTTTCACTTAGGCTGTCGCATCGGGCGGTAAATTCCGCCGAAGATATGCAGCAAGCGTTTAATCCCCTATTAGGAGATGTGTTTGCCGGGGCTGATGAAAGAGATATCGTATTTGAATTTCCGATTAATTTTACCGATACAGCAGGCACAGTAGTTACAGTTAGTGTTACACATACCGTTCGATTCGAAAATACACAAGGTATTTTGGCCTTTTCACCGCAATAGAATAAGGAGAAATTTGTGAAGTTGTTGTTAAAAAAAATGTTGAATGATAATAAGGGTTTGACTTTAGTCGAGCTTATTATTGGAGTGATGATTTTTGCGGTTATCACTACATCAGCAATGTCAATCTTTATGCCGATGATGCGGACAATGATGCGGGCAAACGAAATATCGGAGTACAATACTTTATTTGATAATATCGCCACATTAATAATCAACGATTTGTCAAGCTCGACTGGTGAAGCGGTTATACAGCGTTTAGCCGCGCCGGGGCAACCATTGGAGCAACTTCGGATTCATATAGAATTTCCTGGAGCAGTAATTTATGAATATGATGCAAATGGTATTTTATTACGGAACGGCAATCCATTACTTCCGGAGCGATTTTTTGGATGGACAACAGTCACCATAGAATGTGAAAATATTTTTGAAGATGATGATGATATAGATGATGTTGTATATAATCTTACTATTACACTGTCTGACTCTTTGGGGAATGCAGGTCTCTTCCGCACTTTTGTTGTGCGCCCATTGGTATTAAATCAGTTCAATTAGACAGCTTGCGCTTGTTCAAGGTTGTCTAATCTTCTTGCGTGATTCGTAGATGCGGCTGTTACTGCGCAGATTTGTTCTTCTATTTTTTTGATTTTATCAGCTTCTTTATGATAACGTTCACTGGTAGTTTTAATAATGTTTACGACATCTTTTAATACCGGATGGATACGATTTTCTAATTCGCCTATATTAATTCTTTTTATACTAAATTCTACTTCATCAAAACGCTTATCAATTTCAATAAAGCGCTTATCCATACCATCTAATCGTGTATCAATGCCATCAAAACGCTTATCCATACTATCAAAACGCTTATCCATACTATCAAAACGCATATCCATACCATCCAATCGTGCATCCATACCATCCAATCGCGTATCGATACCATCCAATCGCGTATCAATATCATCCAATCGTTTTTCGATTTTATTTGTGAGTGTTTCATACCTTGCGTCTTGAATAAAAAACCTGGTATTGATTTTTGTGTCTTGCATTTCGAATTGGATTTTAATTCGTTCTGTTTGTTTGGCGAAATTATCATCCAAATTTGAGCCAAGTAAATCTGATATTGCAGTTAAGTCTTCTGTTGTTAGTGTCATAAATCCTCCTATTTTTTGTCTGTTCTCACTTTATATTTCCGTCCTTTCACCGGATGGAATTTGAGTATACCCCTTTTCTCAAAACAACGCAATATGTAATGTTGCACAAAGATTTTTTCTTTCCCTTTTTGTGAAATATGCCGATAAATTTTACTGACATCCGTGTCACATCACAAGATTTTTTCGGAAATTTATCAAAATCTTCCTCATTTTTGACATTTCCGAAAAATCACCCCCCGCAAACGCATATCGACTATACAAAGTGCCGAAAATTTCAGTTTGTGGGAAGAAATAAAAGGTGATATTGTGATGTTGATAGTTGCCGATACTAGGAATATTGAAAGCATGAACCGTTATGTTAAAAAAACACTATCGATTCCGAATTGGTTAAATATGGCTGTCGAAAAACAGCATATAAACATTTCTAAGCTGTTACAAGAAGCATTAAAAGAGAAACTTATCAATATCGATTCATAATTTTCTTGCATCTTCCTATATTATAGTGTATAGTCTATCTCGAACACAAATAAAGGTGGTGTGTCCTTTATCCAAAATAATGTTCGTAAAACGAGCTTGCTCGTTATGGAGTCCTTATGGCAAAATACCTTGTGATTGTTGAATCACCGGCAAAAGTTAAAACAATTAAAAAATTTCTCGGCACGAGTTATGAAGTGCTTGCATCAAACGGTCATGTCCGCGACATGCCGAAGAGCCAATTGGGTTTTGATGCGGCTAATGACTATGAACCGAAGTACATTACGATACGTGGCAAAGGTGATATTCTTGCCAAACTTCGCAAGGAGGTCAAAAAAGCGGAGCGAATCTACCTTGCAACCGACCCTGACCGTGAAGGTGAGGCGATTTCCTGGCATCTTATTAAAGCACTGAAACTGGAGGGCAAAAAAGTCTTCCGCATTACCTTTAATGAGATTACCAAAAACGCGGTTAAGGAATCCTTAAAAACCGCCCGCGAAATCGATATGGACCGGGTTGATGCCCAGCAGGCGCGCCGGATGCTCGACCGGATGGTTGGTTACCGTATTTCACCGTTACTTTGGGCAAAAGTCAAACGTGGTCTTTCTGCCGGGCGTGTTCAATCGGTGGCGCTTCGGATTATTTGCGACCGCGAAGCTGAGATAAATGCCTTTATCCCGGAAGAGTACTGGAGTTTAAATGCCGAATTTTCGGTAAGTGGTGAGAAAAAACCGCTGGTTGCCAAGTATTACGGCACACCGGAACAGCGGGTTGAGATAAAATCAGAAGAACAGTTAAACGGTATTTTAGCCGATTTGAAGGGTGCAAAATATGCCGTTACCGAAGTGAAAAAGGGTGAACGGTTAAAGAAAAGTCCACTTCCATTCATTACCTCCACCTTGCAGCAGGAAGCGAGCAAAGCCCTTGGTTATTCGACGATGAAAACGATGCGGGTAGCCCAGCAGCTCTATGAAGATGGTTATATTACTTATCTTCGTACCGATTCGACCCGGGTTTCTTTAGAAGCTGAGCAGACCGCGGAAGATTATATTAAGAAAACTTATGGTGCTGATTATGCCGCCGCCCGGACAATAGAGAAGAAAGAGGGCAAAAAAATCCAGGATGCCCATGAAGCTATCCGTCCGACCGATATCGAAAAACTGCCAAGCTCGCTTAAGGCTTCACTTTCCCGTGACCAACAGCGTTTATATCAACTAATCTGGCGCCGTTTTGTCGCCAGCCGCATGAATCCGGCGAAATATGAAACAACATCGGTGCGTATTGATTCAAACAGCAAATCAAGCCCCCATCGCTTCACCGTATCCGCTTTCAAAGTTGTTTTTGACGGTTTTTTATCCGTATATACCGAAGAAGATGACAAAAATGCCAGCGAAGCCAATGTAGTCCTTATGAAAAGTATTGATAAAAATACCAAGCTCAAGTTTAATGAGTTTGAATATCAACAACATTTTACGCAACCACCACCCCATTATACTGAGGCATCATTGGTAAAAGCCCTTGAAGAACTGGGCATTGGTCGTCCCAGCACTTATGCCCCGACCATCACCACGATTATGGGACGCCGTTATGTGATTAAGGAGGAAAAAAACCTCTATGTCACGGAGCTCGGCGAGGTCGTCAATCAAATGATGAATAATGCTTTCCCCACGATTGTTGATGTGAATTTTACCGCCAATCTGGAAACATTACTCGATGGTGTTGAAGAAGGGGTCGTGAATTGGAAAACAATCGTCAGGAATTTTTATCCTGATCTTGACGAAGCGGTACGAATCGCCGAACAGGAGCTTGAGGAAGTAGAAATAGCCGACGAAGTTTCGGAAGAAATATGTGATAACTGTGGCCGCAACATGGTCATCAAATACGGTCCGCATGGCAAATTCCTGGCTTGCCCCGGTTTCCCGGAATGCCGTAAAACCGCGCCATATTTGGAAAAAACCGGTGTCGAATGCCCTCGGTGTGGCAAGGATATTATCATGAAAAAGACCAAAAAAGGCCGCCGTTATTATGGTTGCATCGCAAATCCAGAGTGTGATTTTATGGTATGGCAGAAACCATCTGGGGAGAAATGCCCCGTTTGCAATGATGTATTACTTGAAAAAGGACAAAAATTAGCCTGTGCCAATTCTAATTGTCATACATTAATCGAAAAAGAGGGTGAATTAGCGACAAAGTAGTTGTATTTCGCACAATTATATGTTAGACTGATTGGACGATGTAACGGTATCTTCAAAGGAGGAATTTATGAGCGTCCAATTATTAGACCGGACAAGGAAAATCGGGAGGCTTTTGCATACAAACAGCTCCAGCAAGGTTATTTTCAATGATATTTGCACCGTCTTATGTGATATTCTAAAAGCCCATGTGCTTGTTATCAGCAAAAAGGGAAAAGTCTTGGGAATCGGTCAGGCAAAATCAATGGAATCCATTTCGTCCTTAATCGTTGACAAAGTCGGCGGATTTATTGACAACATGCTGAATGAACGTTTGCTTGCGGTTCTATCAACCAAGGAAAATGTCAATCTGGCAACGCTTGGATTTAGTTCCGATGTTGTCGAAAAATTTAGCGGCATTATTACTCCGATTGAAATCGCCGGTGAGCGTCTTGGTACTTTATTTATTTATAAAGGGGACGAACAATTCGATATTGACGACATTATTTTGTGCGAATATGGTACGACGGTTGTTGGTCTTGAGATGCTCCGCTCCGTAAATGAAGAAAGTGCAGAAGAAAGACGCAAGCTCGATGACATAAAATCAGCGATTAATACCCTTTCTTTTTCAGAAATGGATGCAGTAGTCCATATTTTTGATGAGCTTGGTGGTCTTGAAGGCATTCTGGTCGCATCCAAGATCGCCGATCGGGTCGGGATTACCAGATCGGTTATCGTAAATGCTTTGCGCAAATTTGAAAGTGCCGGCATCATCGAATCACGTTCATCCGGAATGAAAGGGACATATATTAAGGTCTTAAACGACATGGTTTTCGAAGAAGTTGACAAAATCCGCAAAGAGCGTTCAGTAAGATAGTTTTATTCTGATGCACGATAGTGTTAAATAACATTTGCTATCAAAAGCTAAAGTTTTTCCATAATTTGCCGATATATTTTTATCAGCATAAAATGTAAATGGATTTACCGACATGGGGAAAATGTTGCTTAAAAGGATTTAATGCTTCATTTGAAGTGCTTAAATCCTTTCATTTTTACCAGAAAATAACACATGTTAGGGTATTATACTACAAAGATAAATCAATTTAGTACAACAATGCTGACCTAAGCGGTCAACGAAATAATAGCAAAAAAGTACCAAATATGGGGATGATTTTACAAAAAACACTACATAAGGTATGATTTGGCAAAAAAATTTACAAAAAAGACTTGTTTTTTTAATATATTAATTTATAATGAAATTAGTGGTATCTGATGATGATGTCTGTTGGTGTCAAACAGTTCGTCGGATGAATTATCAGGTGTATGAGGGAGCAGGATGATCAATTCCAATGTCTTCAATTATATAAATGTATTGAACAAGGCCGCCGATGCTTCCTGGAAGCGAAATGAGGTTCTTGCCCATAACATCGCCAACAATACCACCCCCGGATATAAACGCAAAGACATCGACTTTGAAGGACAATTAAGCCGTGCTTTACGCAAGTCCCGCTATATGTCGGTCGATGCAAAGGTTAATAATTTAAGACCGTCGCGGCTAAGACCTACTATATTTACTGATAACCACAATTTTTCGTACCGGCTCGATGGCAACAATGTTGATGTCGAAAACGAAGGCGTAAAATTGGCCGCCAATCAATTGAAGTATAACGGTCTGATAACCGCAATCAATCACGAGTTTACAATGTTAAAAACCGCAATGAGGTAAAAACTATGGGAATCTTTAGCGCATTTGATATCAATGCTTCCGGAATGACCGCCCAACGCTATCGGATGGACATTATTTCCGAAAACATCGCCAATGTCAATACGACCCGGACCGCCGACGGCACCCCTTACCGCCGCAAAATCGTAACTTTTGAGCAAATGCCGAACCGTGGTACTTTTAAGCGCATCTTTGATGGTTACCGCAACAATTTTCACGGAAATGGTGTCCGCGTGACCAATGTCCATCAAGATCACAAGACAGAAATGGTCATGGCATACGACCCCGCCCATCCTGATGCCGACGAAAATGGTTATGTGACCTATCCCAACGTAAATATTGTTACCGAAATGACAAACCTGATTGATGCCAGCCGGGCATATGAAGCAAATGCAACCGCCTTTAACGCCAGTAAGTCAATCGCAATCAAAGGACTGGAAATGGCGCAGTAATTTTTTACAAATAAGAGGAGTTCAAAATGGATATCGCCAGTATTGCCAATATCAACAAAATTAATTCCGTGTCACTCGTGGATGCTTATAATCGTAATTTGACCGTCTCAAATCCCGAGGAAGACAACAGTGCTTTCGGAAGTTTGCTTTCAAAAGCCATGGATAGTCTTAATACGACCAATTCTTATATTAATGCATCACAAAGAGCCGAAGTAAGATGGGCGCTTGGCGAAACAGAAAGCACCCATGAGCTTACCAATGCCTTGCAAAAGTCAAGTATTGCCCTCCAATATACGGTAGCAATCCGCGATAAAGTATTGGAAGCGTATAAAGAAATCATGCAGATGCAGATCTGATGATATATGTATCGGATGATTTCTCGAAATCATGCAGATGCAGATCTAACCCAGCCCAACATAGGTAATCATACGGATTCTCACCAAATCCGATTACCTATGAAAGATATGATTGCATTATGTTTTATTATTCAAGTACGGGACGGAAAATGTTGTGTAGTGTGTCGCAACCCATGTCCCAACATCAGAAGGCGAGGCATTGCCTTAGGATGAAGAGATTCGGACCCATGGGTTCGATTCTCTTCACCCTAAGGATATGTCAAAAAGCGTTCGTGTTTTAGGAGGATAATATGCCGGAACAAGTCCAAAAAATCTTAAATATAGTCTTGGAATGGTGGAACAAATTTACATCCCGCCAGAAAACCTGGTTAGTGGCAATCGCCGGTGGTATTGTTATGACGCTGGCTATTTTGCTTACCCTGTTAAGCCAGACCCAATATATCCATCTTACCAATGCGGTTGATGCGTCAGAGGCTTGGGAAATCTCTGATATATTGGAAGCAAACAGCATCAAATATAGGCAGACAGGTATTTTGCAATTTGATGTAGACCGAAAACAGGAAGCCCAAGCAACTATGCTTCTTGCCACCAACAATATCCAAACCGATTATTTGTCGATAGACAGCGTTACTACCGGCGGTTTTTCGGTTACCGAATCCGATAAACAAAGGCGTTACAAAGAATATCAGGAACGGCAGATTGCCCGCCTGGCAAAAGCCCAGACCGGAGTCAGGAATGCCGATGTCAAATTGAATATCCCCTATAATGATGGAACCCTGTTAGCCCAACACAAAGAAAGTTCTGCTTTTATCATGTTGGATCTGATCGGTTCTGAATTTGGCGAGGAGCAGGCAGCCGCTTTTGCCAAAGGTGTTTCTGTCAGTCTTGGTTCAGATACTCCGGTAAATATCCATATTATGGATGCCAATGGAAATACGCTTTTCTCCGGTGATGATTTGTCATCCACCGGCGGAAGTGTCAGCAATCAACTGAATACTAAAAGCAAAGCTGAACAGGTAGTTAATAATGAAGTCCGGCGGGTTTTGCAAAATACCGGATTATTTGATAATATTGCAACTTCGAGCAATGTCCCGATTGATTTTTCCTCAACCAGCATCGTAAATAACGAATATACTGTCCCAGATGAGCGTGATGAAGGTTATATTGCCCACGAGTACCGTTATGACCGTGAATCGGTTAATACCGGTGGCGGACCTCCGGGAACCGATTCCAATACCGAAGGCGGACCATCTTATCAATATCAGGATAACCGTTATTCGAGTGATACCGAAAGCGAACTTACGATTGACCGCCTTGTTAACCAAAAGATTACCGAAAGCAACCTGCCTCCGGGTCAGCCTATTTTTAGGGAAGCATCAATTGCGGTAACTGCGACTAGATTTAATGTCATCCGCGAGGAAGATGCAAGACGCCGCGGGGATCTTGCGGGAATCACATGGGAGGAATATGTAGATAACCATCCTGATAAAGAAGTACTTCCGGTACCTGATGATTTAGTTTCACTTGTTTCACACGCGTCAGGAGTTCCGTATGACAGCATTACCTTCTTGGCTTATCAGGAAAATATTTTCCGGGATGCTGATCGAATGCAGGTTTCCTGGACTGATGTTACCCAGATTATCCTGATCGTCATTATCCTTGGTTTGCTGGCATTTGTTGTTATCCGCAGCATGCGTGCCGCCAGGGCCGAAGAGGAAGAAGAAGAGCTTTCAGTCGAAAAGCTTTTGCAATCACAACCTGAGCTTGAGGATATCAGTATTGACGAGGGTAGTGAAGCCAAGAAAATTATTGATAAATTTGTTAATGAAAATCCCGAAGCGGCAGCGGCACTATTACGCAACTGGCTGAATGAAGACTGGGGTTGATGGAAAAGTTGAAAACCCGTCATTGCGGGCTCGACCCGCAATCTCACAAAATTGAAATACATGAATTATAGCAGATAAAGCGAGAGGACAAATAATGCCAAAAAGTAATGATGGGATAGGTGGTCTGCAAAAAGCGGCGATTCTATTGATCGCGCTTGGTCCGGAAAAATCCGCCCATATATTCAAACATCTGAAAGAAGATGAAATAGAAGAATTGACCCTGGAAATTGCCAATACCAGAAGTATCACTCCGGCGGTCAAAGAAAATGTCCTTGATGAGTTTTATCAAGTCCTGCTTGCCCAGCAATATATTGCCGAGGGTGGTATTGGTTATGCCAAGGAACTTCTTGAAAAAGCCCTTGGAATGGATAAAGCTATGGACGTAATCGGCAAGCTGACGGCATCACTTCAAGTAAAACCTTTTGAATTTGTCCGTAAAACCGATGCTTCACAGCTCCTAAACTTTATCCAGGACGAGCACCCGCAGACAATTGCCCTTATTTTGTCCTATTTGTCACCATCACAATCAGCTTTGATTATCTCGGCTCTACCACCAGACCGCCAAGCTGATGTTGCCAGGAGGATTGCGATGATGGATCGTACCAGCCCTGATGTAATCAAAGAAGTCGAGCGTGTCCTTGAGTCAAAACTCGCTTCACTTGTAAATCAAGATTTCAGCATTATCGGTGGTGTTGACGCCATTGTTGAGATTCTGAATACCGTTGACCGGGGAACAGAAAAACACATTATGGAAACCCTCGAAATCGAAGAACCCGAACTTGCCGACGAAATCCGCAAGAAAATGTTCGTCTTCGAAGATATTCTGTTACTTGATGACCGGGCTATCCAGCGGGTACTACGTGATGTTGACAACAATGACCTCGCGATTGCCCTTAAGGGTTCAAATGAAGAAGTCCAAAATGCCATCTTTAACAATATGTCCTCCCGTTTGTCGGTCATGATCAAGGAAGATATGGAATTTATGGGTCCGGTACGGATGAAGGACGTCGAAGAAGCGCAGCAAAAGATTGTCAATATTATCAGAAAACTCGAAGATTCTGCCGAAATTGTTATCTCTAGGGGTGGAGGTGATGAGATAATTGTCTAATCGAAGAAGCACTTTGCTCCGAGCCGGAATGGTTGTGGTCGAAGATGTCCGTGTTATCGACTCCAATGAGCGTTTAAACGAAAAAATGGAAGTCTGGGGTCAACCCAATCGAAACCTCGATGGTTATGACGCCGGTGACGAAGACGATGAAATGTCTTTTACCGGTTTGAATCCCGAGCAGGTCGAAGGTCTTTTTGGTGACGGGCAGACAGTCATAAAAGCGGAAACGAATGATGAGTATGGGGATGAAGATGAAGAATACGGCGAATACGAAACCCCTATAGAAGAAACGATAACAGAAGATCTATCACAGGAGCTTTATGAACAAGCCGAGCAGAGTCTTAATGATGCGCGGATTGAGGCGGAGAGGATTATTGAATCTGCCCAAGCAGAAATCGAGTTTGCCAGACGTAATGCCATCTCAGAAGGGCAAGAAGCCGGGTACAATGAAGGTCTTGCCAAGGGGATGGCAGAAATTGATGCAATGAAAGCCGAGCTTCAAGAAGAAAGGTCAAAACTTCATCAGGAGTACGAGCAGTTGGTTGATGAGCTTGAGCCACGTTTTGTTAGTTTGATAACTGATGTATATGAGCAGGTTTTTAAAGTCGAGTTAAAAGACCGTGCCCAGATTGCGGCTCATCTTGTTGCCAATGCAATGCGTGAATCTGGGGAAAATAAGAGTTTTATTATTCGTGTTTCACCGGAGGATTATCCGTATATTGATAAGAATCGTGATAGTATACGAAGTGAAGCGGCGGTGGGGCAGGTGCATATTGAGATTATTAAGGATCAGACGCTTGGTTCTGGGGATTGTTTGATTGAGACGGGGGGGGGAGTTTTTGATGCGGGGTTTGATACGCAGCTTAAGGGGTTGAATGAGAAGTTACGGTTATTATCGTATGAGAGATAGGTTGTGGAGCGTATTCATGGTGATATAATTCCAGCGCAAACGCGCTTTCGCTCCGTGAAAGACGTTGCGCTACGTAAGCTCTTAAAGGACAAGAGCTAAGTAGCGACGTCTTTCAAGGGTTTGCTTTTGGAAATATATCACCATGAATACGCATATACGTTTTGAAGGGAAGGCAAATATCTCAGGTTAGGCAAGGAGCGTACAAGAGATATAATTCCAAAAGCAGACCCTTGAAAGACGTCGTTACTTAGTCAGCGTATTTTGCTGACTTACGTAACGCAACGTCTTTCAAGGAGCGAAAGCGGGTCTGCGCTGGAATTGATATCTCTTGTAAGCGGAGTAAAGGTACGCGAAACAAACTTATGCTAAGAGAAACCATAAATTTCACCAAATACCAACTAGCAGCGGGGCAATCCTACCACCGCTTAAAAGGCCGCGTTGTCAACATCGTCGGTCTTACGATAGAGTCTGCTGGACCGGATGCCAAAATCGGTGATATTTGTGAAATTTACCCCCAAACTGAGGGAGCTATGCCGGTTATGGCAGAAGTAGTTGGTTTCC
>Ga0209737_10000573_pt1 | contig 29508 bp, 31 predicted proteins | sample TergutCu122P3_FD_187284 | JGI IMG/M metagenome (GOLD analysis project Ga0209737, IMG submission 187284) | Cubitermes ugandensis P3 segment gut microbial communities from Kakamega Forest, Kenya - Cu122 P3 (SPAdes) (version 2) | ecosystem: Host-associated > Arthropoda: Insects > Digestive system... | reverse complement strand
TAAATTTCTAATTTATATGGGAGGGCTTATTTATGGGAAAAATGTTTACTTAAATTGTGAAATGCTATGTGTGAATTTAACGTTATTTTGGATGGTCAAACAGTTTTTGGTGATGTAATATATGCTAAAGTTGAAGGCACTACAATTGTAGTGAGAAATATTCTAGGTGACGCTAGAGAATACCAAAACGTCAAAATTACTGAAGTAGATGTAACCACCGCAAGACTTGTTTTAGAAATCATTAAAGCCTAACGATTCTCTAACATTTTTATAAATGCTTGTTTGTTAAGGAACTGTGTGAAAATAATTTGTGATTATTTTTTTGCTGAAAATGTGTGTAATTTCGTTCCATTAGTGCAAGTTATTTCTATACAGTTTCTAAACGGTGTGTCTTGTTTTTTGTTAAACTCTATGTTGTGTTGCTGTGTTTTTTTGGGTGTTAGGCTTTAAAGTTTATATAGGTACATCGTACTTTTGAACAAGTTTATAATGGCTGTTGATTATGGAGAGTTCTAACTTGAGCGAAGTTCAGTTACGTGTTAGGGATGCAAAACAAAGAGATGTAGGCCGAGGTATAGCCCGTATTGATCAACGTGCAATGCAAAAGCTTGGTATAAGCGCTGGGGATGTTATAGAAATTATTAACAAACGAACCACAAGCGCGATTGCTTGGCCCGCATATAGCGAAGATCAAAATCATGACCTTATTCGAATTGACGGCTTTACCCGTAAAAACAGTGGCGTAGCTATAAATGAGTATGTTGTTGTAAAATCTGCCAAAGTAAAACCTGCCGTAAGTTTAACATTAGCGCCTGTTGATATGCGTCTTAATGTGGATGAGGATTTTACAAATTTTGTTAAAAATCGCTTAATGGAACGCACTCTTGTCGAAGGTGATACAACACTTGTTATGATGCTAGGGCATGCTATACCTTTCTCTGTTTCAAAAACACGCCCTCACGGTATTATAAAAGTAACCAATGACACCCGATTAACAATTCTAAATGAACCTGTTCCCGAAGGAAAGGGCTTACCCCGTACCACTTACGAAGATATTGGTGGTTTGCACGGAGAAATTCAGCGTGTACGCGAAATGGTTGAACTGCCTCTTCGTCATCCTGAGCTTTTTCAACGCCTTGGAATTGAACCTCCAAAAGGCGTTCTACTGCACGGTCCGCCTGGGTGTGGTAAAACTTTGCTTGCTCGTGCAGTTGCAAATGAATCGGAAGCCAACTTTTATAGTATAAACGGCCCTGAAATCATGAGCAAATTTTATGGGGAGTCAGAAGCACGGTTACGTGAGATATTTCAGCAAGCTCAGCAGAATGCTCCAAGTATCATCTTTATTGACGAGTTCGATAGTTTAGCTCCAAAACGTGAAGAAGTTAACGGTGAAGTTGAGCGTCGTGTTGTTGCACAGTTACTTGCTCTTATGGATGGTCTTGGTGGAAGGGGTAATGTAATAGTTATCGGGGCAACTAACCGGCCAAGCGCGCTTGATCAAGCATTGCGTAGACCTGGTCGATTTGATCGAGAGATTGAAATAAGTGTGCCTGATAAAGGTGGACGTCATGAAGTTCTTCAAATTCACACACGTGGTATGCCCTTAGCTGAAGATGTTGATTTAAACCGGCTTTCAGCTATGACCCATGGATACACAGGTGCTGATGTGTCCTCTTTATGTAGAGAAACTGCTATGAAGGCATTAAGACGTTATCTGCCTCAAATTAACCTTGAAGAAGAACGTATTCCTCCTGAAGTGTTAGAAAAAATGGAGGTGAAAATGGATGACTTTACCAGCGCTTACAAAGAGGTTACTCCAACGGCTATGCGTGAGGTCTACATTGAGGTTTCCACTGTACATTGGGATGATATAGGTGGTCTTGATGATGTTAAACAGCATCTTAAAGAGGCTGTTGAGTGGCCAATTAAGAACCCTGAAATGTTTACTCGTTTAGGTATTCGTGCGCCAAAAGGTATTCTTATATATGGTCCGCCTGGGTGTGGTAAAACTTTGCTTGCTCGTGCAGTTGCAACTGAAAGTGAAGCTAATTTTATCTCCATTAAAGGTCCTGAGGTCTTTAGTAAATGGGTCGGGGAATCAGAAAAAGCCATCCGTGAAGTTTTCCGTAAAGCCCGTATGGCTGCGCCTGCTATTGTATTTCTTGACGAAATTGATTCTCTAACGCCTAAACGTGGAATGGGCATGTCTGATAGTGACGTTTCTGAACGTGTGATCAGCCAATTACTAACCGAAATGGATGGCATAAGTACTCTACAGGACATTGTAGTTATTGCTGCTACTAATCGACCTGACATGGTTGATTCAGCTGTTATTCGTCCTGGTAGATTTGATCGTCTAATATATGCTCCTGAACCTGATGATAAGAGTCGAGTGCAAATCTTTAAACTCTACACAAAGAACATGCCTATTGACCAGGATGTTGATATTAACCAGCTTGCATCTGTCACTAAATATTACAGTGGCGCTGATATTGAATCTTTATGCCGTGAAGCAGCGATGCGTGCGTTGCGCCGAGATGTCAATGTTCAAAAAGTGACAAATAAAGACTTCCAAGATGCACTAAAAGAAATGGGACCATCAATTACGCCGGATATGGAAAAATGGTACAAGAGTTTCATGCAAGCTATCCGTCAAGTACAAAAGCCAGCAACACCTGTAACTTAGGAGAAGCGGAAAACGTATGCCACAAATTAAAACTTGGAAAACTCGTCCTGCTCAATCTGTCCTCTTGGGAATTTTGAGCAAAAAAGGAGACTTAACCGATGATGAACTGTTTAGTCAAATGCGTAGTGAATTCGAAGATTTAGGTTTCAAAGACTTTAATGAATTACTGCTCGGTTTGGAAGTTAGCGGCAAAATTCGAACTTCTGGTATGTCACGCGGTAAACGTCGCATTGAAATAGTTCAATAACTCCTCTTCTTTCTCTCTGTTTACCCAAATACTACTCATGTTCTAATGTTTGATCTTTATGCTTCTGTCACAGTTTATTATGGTCCAAATTACCGGTTTACAAGTCTGGTTAATTAAACTTTCAAAAGGTGTCCTTAAAGAAATCAAACCTTCTATTCTGTCTGTTTGGTTGAGTCCAATCTTTAGTTATGTTTCATACGCCTTTGAGGAGTAGCTTTTTGGTGTTTTATGTTTACATTTTGTTGTGTTGTGATGGAAGTTTTTACACGGGATACACAAAAAATGTGGAAACAAGAATACACCTGCATCAAATTGGTAAAGGTGCAAGATACACTAAAATTCATAAACCGCAAAAATTGGTGTATTCTGAGGAGTATGTTTCTCGCAGTTTGGCGATGAAACGTGAACGTGAAATTAAAAAATTGAGTCATCAACAAAAACAGGTTTTAATCGACTCTAAAACCAAAACGTAACACTATTTACTTTTTAAATTAATAGCATCAATGCAGTGGCGGTTATTATTGGAATTGAAACGTTATCATTTATTGGTAATGGTAAATATTCGATGAACATAGCTATTGCTGCTCCAATGACTGCAATCCAAGGTGCAACAAATAGGGCGCCTGCCAAAAAAGCGGCTGTAAACCCTGAAAGTGAGCCCTCTAACGTTTTTCCCTTATTGAAGGGTAATTTTATGCCAAGTGAACCTCCAAAAATTGAGGCTACGCTGTCGCCTAAGGTAAATATAGCAATTGCTGCGGCACTTATGGGAAATGGAAAAATCAGTAGTGTAAATAGAATACCAAAGGCATAAAATAGGGGGGCTGCGGTAAAACCGTAGAGTTCTGATGGTGAGGCAGCATGCCGTGTTATTGTTGAGATAAGTGGCAGGTTTTTGCCGTTTAGACGTGCAAGTTCTGATATTAAATAAGCAATTGATACTGCAATGATAAAGATGGCCACGGGCATAACGCCGATTATTTGGGCTATTATAGGCATGAAAATGCCTGCGGCATGGATGTTTTCTCGGATAAGTTCATTAATTGATGGAATTGCCCATTTGTTTTTTTGCTCGTTTAAAATTGGTAGTATACTTGAAAGTTTTCCTACTACCACGTGGTCTGCTTTCATTCGGATGATAAAGTTGGGGTTGTAGCCGATTTTTTTGGTTTCAACAGTGTAGAGACACTTATTTTCATGCCCTCTAGCAATTATTGTGCAGTCACATAGTGATAGCTCCTCTTTTGTTAGTATTTGTTGTAGAATTTTTTTTCTACCGTTAACTTCTATAACTTCTCCATTAATCTCTCCAGTTATTTCTCCTCGCATGTTAACATAAACATTGATGCCATATGCATAGTCGGCACCTAAGCAGTTTGCAAACCGTTTAACAATAACTGTGGGCAAATTTGAACTAATTAGAACTATCCGGCTGGGTCCTTGTTTTTTTATCTGTGCAAAGAGTTCTTGTAGTCTTGCAGTAGCTGGAATTTGGTCAAAAATGTTTTGTATGGTTTCTATTTTTTGTCCCTGCATTTTTTTAAAAATACGTTTAAGTGACCCCTCAAGAGAGAGAATGCCAATTTCATAGAGTAATCTATACATTAAGATCTGTATTAGACTGAAAAAACCCATTGTTTTACCCACTTGGAAAAAGAACCTGTTTCTAGGAATTAACACTCCTTCCACATCGAAAATGATGAGTCGAGTTTTCTCTCTATTAGCCATCTATTTTTCCAACTGTACTGCTTAAGGGTTAAAAATTGGTTAATTAACCACAAGAACCTAATGCTCCTTAGCTACAAATATGTTACTTGTTTTACTGCTCTAAAATACCTTACAATTTATGTTATCACTCTATAAAGGCTATTTATTTGGCAATATTGGAAAAGATTTATCCTTTTAAACTCTGATATGTACGTATTCTTGTGGCGTTTGCTTTGAAGTTTGATAAACAAAAAATCTTTCTCTTGGTCGGCCTGTTTAGTGTAGCTTTTATAGTTCGTGTTTTGTTGTTTTCCTTTCAAGGCTACCAAAATGATTTGGACACTTTCTCTTCATGGTTTAACACTGCAGCTAATTATGGACCACGGCTCTTCTACAATGCTGTAACTTGGTGTGACTATCCTCCCTTTAACATTTACCTTTTCTGGGGCTTTGGTTCCTTAACTCAAATGTTAGGCTTGTTTGGCACACCCTTTACTGCCTACATTATAAAATTAGTTCCAAGTATCTTTGATTTGCTCACCGCGGGTCTAATTTATCTCTTTGTTCAAAAACAGTTAAACTTTAAACTAAGCCTAATGGTAACTGCTCTTTATGTTTTCAACCCGGCAATAATTTTTAATGCTGCCGTTTGGGGGCAGTTTGATGCCATATACACACTATTTTTACTGCTCTCACTATTTCTTGCCTTAAAAAGTAAGCCTGAACTTTCTGCAACAAGTTTTGCTATTAGCATTTTAACTAAACCTCAGGCGATAGCGTTACTGCCTTTAATTGTATTTGTAATTTTCAAAAAAAGCGGCATTAAACGTTTAATGTTCTCTATTGTCACGTTCGCTGCAACGATTTTTGTTGTTATACTGCCTATGCAGTGGAGCAATCCGATAACTTTTCTTTCTAACATTTACTTTGGTGCATATAGTGGATATGCCTTTACCTCTATTAACGCGTTTAATACTTGGGGATTATTTGGTATGTGGCTTTCTGATGGTAACTTTTTTATTTTAGGTTGGATCCTGTTTGCCGTTTTCTCAGGATTTACCCTGTATGTTTTAAACAAACGTTGGGATAAATCTGAATATCTGCTCATTTTATTTGCAGCATTTATGCTTCTTTTTGCATTTTTTATGTTGCCTACCCGAATTCATGAACGATACTTGTTTCCCTCTATTAGTCTTTTAGCTTTAATGTTTCCGTTTGCTAAAAAAGCTCGTCTATTTTACAGTGTTATAACCGCAACTTTTCTAGCAAATGTTGCCTATGTTTTATACTGGCTAAATCTATATACTAATGCTGGTTATAGCTATGGTCCCAATCTTTCAGGGGACATTTTTGTCATAGTTGTTAGCCTTACTAATGTGATTATGTTTTTATACGGTTCTTTGCTATTGTGGAGTGAACTTAAAGGCCGGACCGTACTTAAAGCTGAGTCCTTAACCGGTTGATTTGCAGAAAAAAAGGGTAGCTCTATGAGATACAACTTTGACTTTGGTTTAAATATAAACAAAAAAGACCTTATAACCATAGTTTTGCTTTCGTTAATCTTTTTCTCTGTTGCGGTAACAAACTTGGGTGCAACACAAGTACCCTCAAACAGTTTAACCATAAACACTTCCCAATCACAAGCTGCAATAATAGATCTTGGACACCCCATATATGTTAATAGTGTCTGTTTTTACATAAAAGACTGCCAAAGCAATAGCACAATAAAAATTTACACTGGACAACCCCATAGTTGGTTTGAAAGCGGCCGAATTGTTGCTACTTACCCCTTTGCTTACCTGAATTGGAACAACGCCGATATTTATCAGGTAACACAATATCTTCGTTTAGAATTTGAGCCCTCATCAAATATTGAAATTAATGAAATGGCTGTTCTTGACCAAGATAGTCAAGTATTGCCTATTGTTTCAATTACCAGTGAAAACAGTACCAGTCTGGATTTTAATTTATTAATTGATGAACAAAGCCTTGTTGTGTTGCCTAATACTTACTTTACTGAAACAATGTTTGATGAGGTTTACTTTACCCGAACTGCGGTGCAGTATCTAAATTCACAGTGGCCTTATGAATGGACTCATCCACCTTTGGGTAAACTTGTTCTTTCAACAGGTATTGCTATTTTTGGGTTAAACCCTTTTGGTTGGCGTATAATGGGTGTAATTTTTGGAACTCTTATGATACCAATAATCTTTTTGTTGGGCAAAAAAATGTTTAATTCCTATATTGGTGGTTTTTCAGCGGCTTTTCTGTTTACTTTTGATTTTATGCATTTCTCCGAAGCTCGATTGGGTATAACTGATACATATGTTGTATTTTTCTCGTTGGTGTCTCAATTATTTTTCTTTATCTACCTAAGTAGTGTAGTGAAGAAAGGTTGGAAAAACGTGGGCATTATGCCCTTGTTTCTTTCTTTTGTGTTTTTTACCTTTGGTTTTTCTACTAAATGGTTAGTTCTTTTTGGGTTTTTAGGTGAATTAGCCCTTTTGATATCTTTACGACTCTCCGAAGTGGCTAAAGATAAAAATGGGCTTTCAGCTAAACTGTATCTCCTCTTTGATCGCCCCTACACTCACATAGTAATATTTGTTATCTTATCCATAGGTATCTATTTTGCAACTTATCTACCTGATATGTTTGCTGGTCGAACATTTACTGGTATAATTGATCTTCAAAATTCTATGTATTCCTATCATGCTGCTCCTATTGGTCTTGATCATCCCTATTCTTCACCTGGTTGGAGTTGGCCTATAGTTGGCAAAACTCTTTGGATCTATTTTAGCGCTCTACCTGATGGTATGCGGTCAACTGTTAGTCTGTTTGGAAATCCTGCTGTTTGGTGGATTGGGTTTATCTCCGTAATGGTCCTTACGGGGTTTGTTCTCTTTAAAATTGTTACTGGGTTTAGGCTGCGTCAGATGCCTAAACTTGATGTTTCAGCAGTGTTTCTTGTGGTTGTCTTTTTTGCTCAATGGTTGCCTTACGCTTTTGTAAGTCGAGGTTTGTTTATTTATCATTATTATAGTAATGTGCCAATTATCTGTCTTGGGTCAGCGTATTTTATTAGTAAGTATTGGAAATATAATTGGATGAAGATTGCCTCAATAGTTTACTTCATAGCGGTAATTGCGTTATTTGTGTTATTCTATCCGGTAATTTCGGGTGTGCCAGTATTAACGGCGACGAGTGAAAGTTTAAGGTGGTTTAATCAATGGGTGTTCTAAAAACACAAACTCCAAATAATGAGGTGCGATTAGATGTTACAGTTGCCCTTCCAGCTATAAATGAAGCAGACATAATTGAGCAAACTGTAAAAAAAATTAGCCACGCTCTTGAAACCTATGGTTGTACTTATGAGATAATAATAGCTGAAGATGGTAGTACTGATGGTACAGATCAAAAAGCGGCCGAGTTGGCTCAAACATTTTCCTATGTTCGGCATTTGCATAATGATAAACGGCTTGGTCGTGGTAAAGCGTTAGATAATACGTTTAGGCGCTCAAATGGTCAGGTTTTAATTTATATGGATGTAGACTTGGCAACTGACCTTAAGCATTTAAGTCAATTAATTTCTGCTGTTACAGTGGAAGGTTATCCCTTGGCTACTGGTTCGCGGATGCTTTCTCAAAGCAAAGTTGAACGCACTTTTACCCGTAATTTTGTTTCTAAACTTTATAATTTTCTAACGCGTTTGTTTCTTAGATCTGAAGTTAAAGACCATCAATGTGGGTTTAAAGCGTTTCAACGTGAAGTGTTACTGCCTTTGCTTGATGAAGTTACTGCTAATCATTGGTTTTGGGACACTGAAACTCTTGTTCGTGCTCAACGTAAGGGTTTTAAAGTTAAAGAAATTCCTGTTGAATGGGCAAGTACACGTGAAACTAAGGTTAAACTTTTCAAAGACTCTCTTGACATGGGTTGGCAGGTTCTTGTTTTATGGGCTCACTTAACCTTTTAATGGCCCTCAGCTTGTTATTTAGATTGTCTTGCCACGAGTAATACTGTCACTCGTGCAATCAGTGATAAACCGCCCATTACTATAACTCCTATCCAGAAGGTGAACCATTTGTTTATAGTTACTGAATCTGCTATAAGATAGATCCACATCAGACAGCATACGCTAAATCCGAAAATAATATTGGACATTGTTTCTGCTTTATGTTTAATGGCTGAATTAAACGCAAAGTTTAGTGCTAAAATTGTTATTTCCATTATAGCGATGATTAGGGAGAATTGAAATGCTGCAATGTATAAGTTAACATGTGCTATAGGTGAAATTGGTGCAGGTACAAATAATCCTGTATTATAAACCTGCATAGGAGTTAAGTGGCTAAAAAAATTAATTACCTCAATGAAAAGATTATTTGGTAAATGAATAAGATAGATAACCCATAGAGAAATGATTACCACAATAGCACGTAGCAAACCAAACAGGGTTTCAACGAGATTAAAACCTTTCATTTTAATACCTACCTTATAATAATCTCTTCAATAGCCTTTTCTCTTAACATCTAACTATCTCATAATGCCTAATATACATTGTTTTAAGGACTTGCACATAATGAATATAAACCTCTATAAGCTGTCCAATGTGGTGTCCTGAAACTTTTCGTATATCCCGATCCTTCCTTTTTTAAAAGTGGTCTTAAAACTCAATTATTGAAGAAACTAAACATTAACATGAATATTTAAATCTAAATTTCAAACTGGATGTAAATTCAAAAATTTTTTCTTTCAATTTACTTATATCTTTCACCGTTAAATAACTTGTAACAACTAAAGTGGAAAACTATGGAAACCGTAAAAGCGACCGCAGAAAAAATCTGCAATTTTGAAGTTAAAGGTACAAGAAACGCTGCCATAGCCGCTATAAAAGCCCTTCAAATACTTACTCAACAATCAACTGCCAAAAACAAAACTCAACTCTTATCAGAGCTCGTCCAGGCTCAACAGCTACTCTCTGCTGCTCGTGAAACTGAACCCTTACTGCGCAATGCTCTTCATTACCTAATCTGTCAAGTTCAACAGAGCCCTATTCAGCAAATTTCTGATCTTTGTGCCCAGTTAGTTGTGAATGCTGACAAATTTCTAATTGAACTTGACGCTGCACAGGAACATGCAACAGAAATTGGAGCTAAACTCATACAAAATGGGATGACTATTTTTACCCATTGCAATTCTTCCTCAGCAACTCAAATGTTAATTAAAGCTAAGCAAGATGGCAAAAACTTTAAGGTTATCTGTACTGAAACTCGTCCCGCCTTTCAAGGACGAATTACTGCACGTGAAATGATTGAAAATAGCATAGAAACCACCTTTATTATTGACTCAGCATCTCGTGCGTTTATCTCTAAAGCTGATTTTGTAATTGTAGGCGCAGACGCAATCACCCCTGAGGGTAATGTGGTTAACAAAATCGGTACAAGCATTCTTGCTGTTTTAGCCCATGAAGCCCATAAACCCTTTTATTCAGTCTCCGAACTCCTCAAATTTGACTCCACAACTCTTTACAGTGAAATTGAAGGCGTTGAACTACGTAGCCCAACTGAGATTTGGAGCGAAGCGCCAAAAAGACTGGAGGTGCGAAATCCTGCATTTGACGTTACCCCCAGTAGATATATTCATGGTATAATTTGTGAAAAAGGCATAACTCAACCTAAAAACCTGCTAAAAACTATACATCAATTCTATCCTTGGCTTTTAAAACAATCTTTGTAACCCAAATCTGTACCTATATAGTGTATATGTTATAGATGTTGTTTAGTGTATCTGCTATTTTTAAGGTGTAGTTAAAACGGCTACTTTAGCGTGTTGTCTAAGATTGCTTTTTACCTCTCTTTGGAACTATCGTGCTGGTTCTGCAAGAAACATTAAATCCCAGACCTTAGTTGTTTTCTTAAAGTGAAAGATTATGTTCCGTGTAAGAGTTAACAAAATTGAATCAACCCATGACGTAGATGGGAACCTAGGTAAAAGAATTGAACTTCTTGAAGAGCGAGAAATAAACCCCTACGTGTTAAGACCTCAATCTGATGAAGCAAAAATGGCCCAAGATATCATGCAAGCCCTCCAGCAACAAATGGCCTTCTTACCCCAACGTCAACAGTTAACCACACCAAAAATTATTCTATTCCTAACAGAGCAAGAATATGACAAGTTAGGCATAATCTTTGATGTAAATCAGGTCTATGAAGTAGTGCTAGAAAATCAATCAATCCGTTTCAGAAAAGTTTAACACACTAATTCTGCCTAAACGTTAATTGAGAATATGCTGGAAATAAATGCCTGTGTATAAATAAACAGGTTTTAACCAGTTTTCTTCATATAATAGAACTGCTTTTTTCATCTCCATTATTGTTAAATGTTAAAGGATACCGTTTTTTTAAATTGTGTGTGGCGCAGTATGATGCATCTATTTTTGTTGCATAGCAGTTTCTCTGTTTTAGGGTTTCTTTTTTTGTTATACCCTGTTTGTTGTGTTTTTCTAATGTTTCTATGGAAAAAGTTTTTCCATTGTTTTTAATGAAAATGCGTTTTATAAAATTTGTTTTCTGTGTTGGTAGTTGGTTTTATGGGTGTTTTTCTTTGGATTGTTGGAGAAATAATGTGTTTTAACAAATGCATTAAAATAATTTCAAAATAAGAGCACTGTATGCAAAAAATACGTGTTCATATCTATGTGGCTGGTAAAGTTCAAGGGGTTTTCTTTAGGCAAAATGTTAAACGCCGTGCTCAGAGTTGTAGTGTTTGTGGTTGGGTTCGTAATTTGTCAGATGGTCGGGTTGAAGCCGTTTTTGAAGGTATGGACATGTCTGTTAATGAAGTTGTAGATTATTGTCGGCATGGGCCTTCGTTTGCTAAAGTTGAGTATGTTGAAGTGTTTTTTGAAGCTTATCTGGGTGAATTTTTAGATTTTCAAATAGTTTAATTTGATGGTTTCTTTTTTGTAACTCTGAAGTGACTCTCTTTGCCTGCACTGATGTATTCGCCGCTCATTCCGCGGATTGTTGAGGCAATTTTAGCAAAATTGTCGCTGCCTAGGAACTGTTTGGGTTTAATTGTAATGTAGTCCCCTTTGTCTTCAAATTCTAGTTTTGCTTCCAGTTCTTCGGGGAAGGACATACGGATATCGTCAAGGGTTCGTAGTTTTGTTTCTGTTTGGGCTGTACTTGTTGAATTTGGTGTTGATGGGGGTGGTGAAGATGATGGTGTGTGAATTGTTTTTTGGGTTGTTGTTTGTGTTTGTTCTTGTATTGAGAGTAGTTTTATGGTGGCTGAGATTGATCGTAGTTCTTCAGTAATTTTATTGATAGTAATTAAGAGTTCATCGACTCTTGTGGCTATTTGGCTGAGTTTTTCTTTGTCGTTGCTCATGTTTCTTCCTTAAGCTCTAAAAGTGGCTTTGCTTTATTAATTTATTTGTAATTAAATTGTGAGCTGTGGTTGATGTTTGAAATTGATGGGAGTCAAAAAAGTGGGAGTGGCACGATTTTGCGTTTGTCTGTGGCGCTTTCAGCTATTATGCAGCAGCCTTTGCATATAGTTAATATTAGGCAACGGAGGCCTCAGCCGGGGTTGAAACGGCAGCATCTTGAGTCGGTTTTGACTGCGGCTAAATTGTGTAATGCTACTGTTGAGGGTGCTACCCTTGCTTCTGAAGAGCTCTGGTTTACTCCTCGTGCGATTGAGGGGGGTTGTGTTGAGGCTGCTATTGAAACTGCTGGTAGCATACCTATGCTTTTTTTGGCGGCTCTTCCTATTTGTTTGTATGCTAAAAACCCTGTAACCTTACATGTGGTTAAGGGCGGTACAGATACTTTACATGCTCCAACAATAAACTATCTTCGGTATGTGTTACTTCCGACATTGTGCAGGATGGGTGTTGATGCTGAAATTGTTGTGCAAAAATATGGTTACTATCCTAAAGGTATGGGCGAGGCAACAATGTCTGTGAAGCCTGTTTCAATGCTTAAGGCAGTTCAGTTGGAACGTTTTGGTAACCTTGAAAGTGTTAATGGTCTTTCTGTTTGTACTTTTCTATCGGAACGTCAAGTTGCTAAACGTCAAGCTAAGTCTGCGATGGACGTTTTAGCTAAAAATAATTATCAATCTCAGGTTCAAGTTTTAAATGATCAGTCAAATCCACATCAGAAGGGTAGCTCCCTTACTTTATGGGCTAAAACCGATGCAGGTGTTCTTGTTGGTGCCGATGCTTTAGGTGAGTTTCGTAAAACCAGTGAAGTTGTTGGAGAAGAAGCTGCAAAAAAACTTTTAACTGAACTATGCCCTAAACCCACAGTTGATGTGTTTTTAGCCGATATGTTAATCCCTTATATGGCCTTAGCTCCTGGTAGATCCGTTTTCTACACTCGTTGTCTCTCTGAACATATTGAGGCTAACCTTTGGCTCATGGAGACCATGCTAAACTCGAGGTTTAGAATTGAAAAAGTAAATAACTTGTATCGAGTAGAGAAAATAAGTGACACCAATGCTAAACGCTGTCTGCCTTAAAGTTCATAAAAACTTGGGTGAATCAATAATCTCTTTAGCCCATAAACTTGAACTGATAAACAAAACTCTCTCTATTGAAAGGCATGATAACCAACTTTGGATTCCCCTCCTAAGGCAGCTAAATGAAAATGAGCTTTCACAGCTGAAAAATATCACTACACAATTAGAGTTAGGTAATGAATGTTTTACTCTGAAACGTCCTGCAGAGGAAACCCTGACTCAGGTTCTTGAAAGACAATTGCCCCCTGAACTTCACTCCTATGTTCCTCGTTCTCTTGACATAGTTGGTGATGTAGCTGTACTTGAAATTCCTCCAGAGTTAAGTACGTATAAAACCGTTATTGGTCAGGCAATTCTGAGGGCTCACAAAAACATAAAATGTGTTCACGCAAAAGCAAGTGCAATTAGTGGTGTTTACCGTATCCGTGATTTAACCTATCTCGCGGGTGAGAATAGAACTCAAACCATTTACAACGAGTATAATTGTCAATACCGCGTAGATCTGGCCAAGGCATATTTTTCTCCACGCCTTTCTCAGGAACATCACCGTGTAGCAGCACTTGTAGGTGCAGATGAAACGGTGGTTGATTTTTTTGCTGGTGTTGGACCTTTTGTGGTGCCTATTGGTAAATTGTGTCCTAAAACAAAAGTGTATGCAGTAGACATTAATCCTGATGCGGTTAATTTACTTAAAATTAATGTTCAAATAAACAAAGTTGTAAATCAAATTCATCCTCTAATGGGTGATGCACGAGACTTAGCTTATAGTCAATTGTGTGGTGTTGCTGATCGAGTGATTATGAATCTGCCTGAGTCTGCAATTGACTTTGTTGATGCTGCCTGTAAAACTCTAAAACCTACCGGTGGCATAGTGCATTTCTATAGTTTTGTTCGTAAACCTGACACAATAGAGGCCTTGAAGGCCCGTTTTACCTGTTTAGTTGAACAACACGGCCGTACGGTGGTTGCGTTTAACTGTGTTAAGTGTGTCCGAGAAACTGCTCCTTATGAGCAACAGGTCGTATTTGATATTCAAATCCTCTAACATTTAGAATCTTGCAATTTTAGATTTAACCAATAATAAATATGTTAAAGATAATGATTGTTTGTTTGTGAGTTTTTTAATTGTTTAAGGTGTGCTGTTATGTTAGGGTGAGTGTTATTTTGACTTGTTGCTTTGGTTTAAGGTTTTTGATGAATTCTCGTGGTAGGTCTTTTGCTGCTTTATCTGCTTTTATTGCTAAAGTGCGGTCAGAGGTGAAATTGCTTTTTCGGATAACCATGTCTTTGTTGTTGCTTAAATCTAGTTCAGTTGAACCATAGGCTGTGATTTGTTCAGCTAAGTCGTCAATTTTAATTGTTATGTTTAGTTTAGTGTTGGGTTCACGTAGTTTTTGTTTAAATTCTGTGTTTAAATCTGAAACTGCTTTATTTGCCCCTATTGCTATAATACAGTCTCCTTGTTTTGTTAGTTCTTTATCTTTGGTAATCATCAATGTAGTTGGGTGTGTGGCTAAGATGTTTTCGTGTCCAAACGCTAAAATTTCTTCTTTTAACTGGGTTGTCATTATTGATAAACCTCTATGGCGTCTACTTTTCCATCTCCATCTAAATCAAATCCTTGGATAACTACGGCAAAGGTGTCTTTGTTATCAAAGTGTTGTAGGGTTTTTTCCCAAAAGTTTGTTAAGGCTAATACGCAGGCTTTGGTGCCGACTGCTTTGTTTCCAGCGATGATAATTATGTGTTTGTTTTTGTTCCATGGGTTTACGATTTTAGCTATTAAGCCTGCGCTGTCTGAGGTATAGTTTCTTCCAGTTTTCTCGCATGTTAAGCCGCCAAACAGAAAACCCTGTTCAGAGGGGTGCATTATGAATTTTATGGGTAGGTATTCATTGATTTCTTGGGTTAATAGGTTAGTGCCTGGTCCTCCGACGAGTATTAGGCTGTTTTTTTCTTCTTTTTCAACTTTTACGTCAACATCGAGTTTTACGGCAAATTCGTTGGGTATTTTGGTGAATTGACCCATAAATAGGGTTAAGTGTGCTGCGTAATGTCCGTCTCGGGCGCTTGTTTTGAATGGGCCGTGGGGTTGTGGGCTGCCGACTACGATTTTTCCGTCTAGTGTGTTGTTGTTTAGGAATTCTTGGAAGAAGGTTTGTAGTGTTTTGGGGATGTTTGGGGTGTAGTTGTTTTGTGTTTGTTTGTGTTTTGTGGGGAGTTCTATGCCAAAAGCGGTGGCTGTTGCTTTGTAGTATTTGGCGGTGGCGCCTTTTTTGTTTTCTTTTCGTTGGATGGTGATTGCGCCGGCTTTTTCTAGTTTTCGGATGTGGTAGTAGACTTTTTGTTCGTGTATGTCTAGATGTTTGGCGATTTCTATGGGGTACATTTCTTTTTCTGTGAGGAGTGTTAGAATTTTCCAGCTTAGGTTGTTTAGTATCATTTTTAGGTTTTGGGCGTTTTGTAGGATGTTGATTTCTTTTATTTCTTGGGTTTGGTTGTTGTTTTGGAGGAGGTGTTTTTTTTCCATTCTGTGTCAGGGTAATTCGTGGTTGCTGTTATAAAAAATTTGTTTATGGTTTTTGTGTTCGTGGTGTTTGTTTGCTGATGTTTAATTATTAGTTCGGTTTACTGTTAAAAAAATGTTTTTAATGGTGTAATTTTAACCTTAAAAATTGATAAATAGTCCTCTACTATCTTACAAATACGAAGGAAACAAAATGTGCGGAATATTTGGCTGTCTTCTAAAAGACGGCAATGCAGCTATCGTAATTCACTCATCATTAAAACGTTTAGAATACCGTGGATATGACTCAGTTGGAATAGCAACCCTATCTAACGGAAAAATGTTTCTAAAAAAAGACCAAGGCAAAATTGACGAAGTCCACAAACGCCTAAACCTAGATGATCTGCCTGGAAACATTGGAATTGGTCATACCCGCTGGGCCACACATGGTGCTCCTCTACAAGTAAACTCTCACCCTCATTCTGACTGCACCAATACAATAACTGTAGTCCACAATGGTATCATTGAAAATTTTAACGAATTAAAACTCGAACTCCAAAATCTTGGTCACACATTTGTTTCCCGAACAGACACCGAAGTCATCTCTCACCTAATTGAGGAAATTCTAAAAAACAAACCTGACCTCTCTTTCACAGAGGCTGTTCAAGAAACTCTAAAGCGTCTTGAAGGCTCTTTTGCCCTAGCAGCTATTTCCTCACATGAACCGGATAAAATTGTCTGTGCACGAAATGAAAGCCCTCTTGTTTTAGGCATCAGTGACCATGGTGTTTATTGTGCCTCAGATATCCCTGCCTTTTTACCCTTAACAAACAAAGCGGTAATGATAAACAATGGTGAACTGGTCATACTGACTGCAAACGGTTACCAGATAAAGAAAATCCATGACAGCAGCTTAATCGAACGCGAACCCGAAATAATTGAGTGGACTGCTGAGATGGCCGTAAAGCAGGGGTATCCTCATTTTATGATAAAAGAAATTCATGAACAACCCGAAGTTTTACGCAACACCCTGCGACTCCAAGATCACTATCTTGATTTAATGTCCACTTTCCTTGACCGTGCAACTGAAATATTTCTCATAGCCTGCGGAACAAGCTACCACGCCTGTCTAGCCGCCTCATACATGTTCTCTAAACTAGCCTTTTTACCCACTTACCCCGTGTATGCCTCTGAATTCATTGAACAATACGGTAAATCCGTAAATATCGACAGCACCATTTTAGCTGTCAGTCAGTCAGGTGAAACAGCTGACACAATTGCCGCCGTAGTTAGTGCACAGCAACGTGCTGCAACTATTCTAAGTTTAACAAACACTATCGGATCAACCCTGACCCGTATATCACGTGTTTACATAGGTACCCAAGCTGGTCCCGAAATCGGTGTTGCCGCAACTAAAACCTTCACCTCCCAACTCTCAGTTCTTGCACAATTAGCTTTACGACTAGCCAAACGGCGAGGTAAAGTGTCTCAACACGAAATTGACACCCTTGACGAGCAAATTGATAAGCTACCTGACATTGTAGACACTATTGTCAAAACACAAGAAACCAAAGTTCGACAAATTGCCCACAAATACTCTAACTCTAAAGTCCTCTTCTTTCTAGGTCGAGGCATAAGCACTGCTACTGCCTCTGAGGGTCGATTAAAACTTATGGAAATTGCCTATATTCCCTCTGTAGTGTTCCCCGCAGGCGAAAGCAAACATGGGCCAATAAGTTTAATCGAACAAGATTTACCTGTAGTGTTTGTTTGCCAAAAAGACGATACCCACAAAACCGTAATTGGCAACATCATGGAAATGAAGGCCCGAGGCGCAAAAATACTTGCCATAATCGAAGAAGACGATAACGAAATTAAAAACATAGCAGACGACTATATCGAAGTTCCAAAAGGCATCCCTGGAGTGTTCTCACCAATACCCTTTGTTATACCCCTCCAACTCTTAGCCTACTACATGACCTTAGAACTTAACCACGACCCAGACATGCCTCGCAACTTGGCAAAATCCGTCACAGTAAAATAACAACCCCTCTCCCCTAATACATCAGTATTATCAACCAACTCGTTTGTAAAACTACAGTACTAACAACAGGTAAATAGGCTGTGGGTTAGGAAACGTGCAGAAAATAACTTGCGTTCATGAATGAAATTACACGTATTTTCAACAAAAATAATCATAAATTACTTATTTTCGCAGTTTCTTAGTTGAACCATTTTTCTAGTGATGTTTTGCCTTTTTGTTTTTTGCTTCCAGTATCCATACGTTCAAGAGTTTTTTGGATGCGTTCTTCTGAGAATTCTTTTTCTCCACAGAGAAAATCAATAATGCCTTGGTGATTAAGAGTTTTCCATTCAATTTTATAGTTGTCTGAAACTTTGGGGGATAGAAATATGTCTCTGATTTTGGCTGGTTCAACAGGGAACGTGGCGTTTTTGACATGTGCAAGTGCGGCTTCTAAGGTTCCATGTTCTTTGATTAGTTTGAGTGCTGTTTTTGGTCCTAAACCTTTGATGCCGTCTGGGTTAAAGTCAGTGCCAATTAAAATGCCTATATCCACTAGTTGTTCATAATTTATTTTACAGAAATTTAGTGTTTTAGATAATTCTACTGTTTCAGGTGTAATTTCAGTGTAAATGTTTTTGCCGGGTATTTTGCGCCTACCTGAAATGGTAACATTGCGTAACAGTTTGGGGGCTCCAAAAAGTAAGCTGTCATAGTCTTGACTTACACAATAGTCTGCATCACCCTTTTTTGTCATGTATGCTGCTTGGGCTTCCCCTTCTCCGGGTGCTTGAACCCATGGTAAACCCATTAATTCTAACATTTTTCTACTGTCTTCTATCATGTAATCTTTCATGGTGGTAGCGGCTTGGGCGTATTTGCGCATTTTGGCTGTGTCACCTATGGCGGCAGCTTTTTCGTATTCTGCTACTGCTTGTACTTTGATTTGTTTGCGCCTTTCGATTTCTGCAGCTTTAAGTGCAGGGGATTCGCCATCGAAAATGTAGACTGGTTTTAATCCTCTCTCAATTAGGTTGCTTGTGCGGTAAAATAGTCCGCTTAAGTGGCTTGTGATTTTTCCTGTGCTGTCTTTAAGTGGGGTGCCATCTGGTTGGCGAATGCTGCTAAGAAATTGATAGATGGCATTATATGCGTCTATGGCAATTATTCTGCTACTTAGATCTTCAAGTTTTACAGGAGTTTTTGGTATTAATTCTTTAAAGTTTACGCCCAAAAATGGACACCGCTTAAAATAGAATCGTAAATTAACTAATAAATTTATTTTACCCTGATAAATTTAATGCATGCCCTTTTCTATGAGTGTAAAAATTATTCCACAGTCTTGTGTATGTGGTCCCTGTTAAGGCTAATATTTTTTAAACTTACTTTTTAGTTGAATTAAAACCAAAACCTGCACTTTTTTAAGCACAGCAGTTATAAGGAACCCCTACAATAGAAACCGCAAAGAAGTGTAGCAGTCATGACAGAAAGAAATGTACTATCTATGGTAACCTGTACAAGTTGCGGAAAACCAATTGCGCCGGGATCAGAATCAACAAAGTTTCTATGTCCCAATTGTGGCGAAATGCAAGTTAAACGTGACGGAAAATGTCGCAAATTTGGCCGTCTCTATAAATGTCCAAAATGTGGTTTTCAAGGACCATAACAATTGTTTGGTGAATTTAATGGGCGCTATCCTTGTAACATACAAAGTCTTTCCTGAAGACATATTGAAAGATTTCAATCCTTTAAAAGCCGAAATTATAAAAATTCTACCCGCTGACTCAAAAATTGAGGGCTGGGGCGAAGAACCAATTGCATTTGGTTTAGTTGCCTTGTTGGTTCAAATACGTTTCCCAGAAGATGTTATGGGTCTTGTTGACATCTTTGAAGTTGAACTGGGTAAAATTGCAGGCGTAAGTCAGGTTCAAACCTTCCAAATCCGTCGAACAAGCAAAGACTTCTAACTTTCCTTTTTATATTCTTGTTATTTGTATGTGTTTAACTTATTTTATGGGCAGCCTCCGAAAACCTTTCAATTCACAAGACAGTATTTTGTGGTGAAGCGTTGAAGGAAAACGGCTGGGCAAGTTTCCTATTTGGAGCAAAAACATGATTTGAAATACGGTTAATTTTATTTTTATCGGATTTGAAATGCAAAACACGAGTTTCCGGAGGTTGCCTTTAGGAAACTTTTAATATTTTGCAGGGTGTTGTTGATATTGGTGCTTTTAGATGTCTGAGATTGTTTTCACTGAGGAAGAGAAAAAGAGCATTAAAGTAATTGTTGAAGAGTTTCCCAAGCTTCGTTTAGAGGTAGAGTCTTTGAGGGAGACTTTGGAGATTTTAAGTGATAAAGAGCTAATGGCAGATATAGAGCAGGGTAAAAAGGACATTGCTGAAGGGCGTGTCTATACGCATAAAGAAATGTTAGAAGAATTGGATATTGATGAAGGAATTTGAACTCATCTACTCCAAGCGATTTCATAAGCGCTTTAGTTGTTTAGATAAAACTGTGAAAGTTAGAGTTTTAAGGGAACTGGAAATTTTAGAAAGTAACCCATTAGCGGGTAAGCCGTTGACTGGTGATTTACAGGGGTTTAGATCTTTTCGTGTGGGCAATTATCGGGTTATCTACTACTTGTTAGATTACAGCATTACCGTTGTAACGATTAAACATCGTAAAAAAGTTTATGACACCTAATTTTAATCGGTAATGTCATAAGTTAAATGGATAGGTTTTTGTGGAAGACTAAGTTTATGGTTTGTTTGACAAATTTTTGGTATAGTGGGTAGCAAAGGTTTTTTTGTCTATTAGATTACTAATTAAAATATTTCATAATACTCTTACCAAAACACACTTAGGTAAAAACAGTATTATTGTTTGAGGAATATTGCATGTCTGATTTAGCTAGCAGTTGTGAATACCTAAACCTTGACAAAACCTGTATTGCGTTTAGTGATAACCCTAAAGCGAAGACTAATAGGTATTTGAAATGTAAAAACGATCAAAAAACTACTTGTTGTTATCTCTGTCTTTGTAGATCCCAATGTGCTATTAGTTGTAAATATTTGGGGCCGTCTGGAAATGATGTGGAACAACCCAACCCTTTACCTGAACCTAGCGGTGTTTCTGATAAAGACCTATCTGCTCAGGCCAAGTTTGAAAATGTTTCTGTTACCTTTTGTTTTTCTTGTAATGTAGAAATGGCATGGGCAAAAACCCATTTTACTGTAGATAATTGGCATGGCAATGTTGATCTTTTAATTAAGGATACAGTTTTGCCTGTCACGGTTCTTTTATGTCCAAAATGTGGTAAAATTGAGTTTAAGGTAGATTTAATTGAAAAAGAGGTTGTGTAGTAATGGTTCATCGTAGAGTTCGGGGTGGAAAATTTAAAATTAAATATGAAGAAAAACCCTGTCCAGTGGAGTTGGGGCAAGAAATAGATGTAACTATAATTGATTTAGCTCCAAATGGTGATGGCCGATTGAATATTCGCGGTTACAGTATTTTGGTGCCTAAAGCTAAACCTCGTGATAGTGTGAAAATAAAGATAGTTAGTGTTGACGAAGAATATGCGGTTGGTCACATAATTTTGTAAAGCACTGTTTTGGAATTTATGTTTTTGAAGGTTGTTTAGTAGATTGTATTTATTCAGCTTCCAGTGAAAGCTCATAAAGTGAACTTTCATCGAAGCACTATACAAAGCCTTTGTCCCTTTATTTTCTTTCTTTAGTTTTAGAGTATCAAACTGCGCAACAACTTGCATAAAATTCTCAAGACAGTGTCTTTTCCCGAAATAATTTCCCTTTTTGAATTATATTACGACTCCAGTTTTCACCAACCAAACTGTCTAGGCACTGTACCCAATCACACCTCAGGCCATAACCACCTACAAACGCCATATTAGGAGACTCCGCAATATCCAAATTCAAAGCCCCATGAAAACGCAAATTATCAGTTAACTAAAATTTGACAAGTTCCTCTTGTCAACTTTTTTGAGTAAAAACTTTTCTTCCTTTTTTGTTGTTTGTTGTTTGGGTCAGTGTTGTTTGACGTTTCTCACTGCTTTAGGCTCAAAGCCGTCGCCTCACATCATCCCGCATAATTGATGCGTTTGTGGTGAATTTATTGATTTTGTCTGTTTTATTGGTTTGTAACAGAGAAGAATTAGTGCAAAGGTCTTTTTATTTTATGTTTTTGTTATATTTTTTCGTCATTTGTCGTATCTAAATCTTTAAAATTGCCTATAGATAGTGGATACTTAGTGCGTTATTTGTGAGGTGAAAAAAGAGATGTTGATGTATCGTATTGATGAAGATGAAGAGTGGGAAGAAGGTGAAGATGAAGAATGGGAAGAGGAAGAGTGGTAACCCTTGTTCTTCTATTTTGAGTTTTTTCTTTCAAAATCTTTATGAACATTTTTGGCTGTCCTGTGAATTGTAGGTTTTTTGTGGTGCCTACCGGTATAGTTTATTACTGTCTTTTTGATGTTTTATTTTTTATATGACAAGATTAGCTGTTCTAGATCCAGATAGATGCAAAGTTAAAAAGTGCAATCAACTCTGTGTAAGTTTCTGTCCTATGGTGCGTAGTCGCGTTGAAGCTATACGTGTAGAAGGCACTAAAGCTGTTATATCTGAGATGCTTTGCAGTGGCTGTGGAATCTGTGTTAAAAAATGTCCTTTTAAGGCTATAAACATAGTTAACTTGCCAAATGAGTTAGATGCTGATTGCAGTCACCGGTTTAGTGAAAACAGTTTTAAACTCTTCCGTTTACCCCTTCCCTCAGCTGGTACAGTTCTTGGGTTATTGGGACAAAATGGTATAGGAAAAAGCACCACTTTGAAGGTTTTTTCAGGCGAAGTTAAACCTAACCTTGGCCGCTATGCTAATCCCCCGGAATGGAATGAAATAATCCCCTATTACCGTGGTTCAAATCTTCAGGATTATTTCCAAAAGATAAGTGAAAAAAAACTTCGTGTTAGCAGCAAACCCCAATATGTTGACAAAATTCCTAAAGCCGTCACTGGAAAAGCCGGTGATTTACTAGAAAAAATTGATGAACGCAAACTTCTTGACCAACTTGCCGACACTTTGGAGCTTCGTAAAATCTGGGATAGACCTCTTGAGGTTTTAAGTGGTGGAGAACTTCAACGGGTTGCTGTTGCAGCCGCGTTAAGTAAAGACGCAGATGTGTATCTTTTTGATGAACCCTCTAGTTATCTTGACGTAAAACAACGTTTAACCGTTGCCCAAGCTATACGTAGTTTAAAAGAGCAACAGAAAACAATAATTGTAGCTGAACATGACCTAGCTATTATTGACTATTTATCTGATCAAATATGCGTCTTTTATGGCGAACCTGGTGTTTATGGTGTTGTTTCTCATGTGCATGGTGTACGGACAGGCATAAATATTTACCTACAAGGCTACATTGCTGATGAGAACATAAAATTCCGTAAAGAATCCATTGTCTTCCAAGAAAGACCCCCAACTGCTGGCATGAATACTAATGAACCCTTGTTAAAGTGGGATGCGTTTGAAAAAACTTTTCAAGGCTTCACCCTAACTGCTGAACCTGGAGAAATTCGTGGTGGCGAAATAATTGGTGTCTTAGGACCCAATGGCATTGGTAAAACCACTTTTGTTAAAATTCTTGCCGGTATAGAAGCAACTGATGATAAACGCAAGTTTGGCGAATTAACTGTCAGCTATAAACCACAATATATAGCTCCAGACTATCCTGGTACTGTACAGGACTTACTAATGAGTGTGGCTAAAGAAAACTTTACCTCTTCTTGGTATAAAACCGAGATTGCTCAACCCCTACGTCTTCATGCTCTTATGGATCGCAATGTAATGGAGTTAAGTGGTGGAGAGCTTCAAAAAGTCGCCATTGCTGCCTGTCTTAGCCGTAAAACAGATCTTTATTTATTAGATGAACCTAGTGCATATTTGGATGTTGAAGAGCGTTTAAATGTAGCAAAAACTCTGCGCCGTGTAGTTGAAGCTCATGGTATTCCTGCGTTTGTAGTTGAACATGATGTTGTAACTCAGGACTTTATCGCTGACCGCTTAATGGTTTTTAATGGTTCTCCGGGTGCTTCTGGTCTTGCACATTCACCTACCTCGTTACGTCAAGGTATGAATATGTTCCTTAAAGAAATGAACATAACCTTCCGTCGTGACCCTGCAACTCTACGTCCTAGGGTAAATAAGGAAAGTTCTCAAATGGATGAATTCCAAAAAGGCATAGGCGAGTATTATTACACCAAAATTGTTAAAACTGAAGATGACAAAAAAGATGACTCTCCTACAAAGAAAAAAACCTCCTAACCTCTTTTTTAAGAGACTTAATTACGTATGTGTGTCTGTAAATAATTCTGTTTGCTGACGGCATATTTTTGTTTGTTTCTTTTTGTATTGTTCTGAACTGTTTTTTTGTTGTCTGTTCTGTTTTGAAGAAGTTATGGTGCTCTTTCCGAAAACTAAATAAGTGGATAGTAGGAGTTATAGCGACTTGAGGATACCGTAGTGTCATCTTTCATTGAAGATTTAATTGCGCGTAAAGTTTTCAATAATCGCGGAGAAGAAACTATTGAAGTGGATGTGGTAACTTCCTCTGGTTTTGGCAGAGCTTCTGCTCCTTCAGGTAAAAGTCGTGGCAAAGCTGAGGTGATGTATTATCCGCAAGGTGGTATAGATGCGGCAATTAAGAAAATTGAAGAAATTGTTGCTCCCGAGCTTGCAGGGTTAAGTGCTGATTCTCAAGAAGAAGTGGATGAAACCCTTCATGAGTTAGATGGTGAGAGTCAGAATTTTAAGAATCTTGGCGGTAATGTTGCTTTTGCTATTTCCTTAGCTAATGCTGAGGCTGCTGCTGATTCTCATGGGTTGCTTTTATTTCAATTTCTTGGAGGTAATGCTGCTACTAGTTTGCCCTATCCGCTTGGAAATTGTATAAGTGGTGGTCAGCATGCTCGTGGAAAATCGCCTGATATTCAAGAATATTTAGTGCTTCCTCATGGGGCTGAGACTTTTTTTGAAGCGGTGTCTGCTAATGCTCAGGTTCATAAGAAAATTGGTGATGTTTTAAAAAAGAAAAGTAGTGCCTTTAATGGTGGTAAGAGTGATGAGGGGGCTTGGATTGCAAATATTGATGATATCTGTGCTTTTGATGTTATCTCTAAGGTCTGTGAAGAAGTTGGTAACGAGTTTGACTTTGAGTGTGGTTTTGGTATTGATGTTGCCGCTTCTTCTTTGTGGAATGAGAAGGAAGGTAAATATGTTTATGCTAATGAGGGGGTAAAGCGTGATTCAGGTGAGCAACTTGAATTCATGAAGGAGCTAATTGAAAAGTATCACTTATCTTATGTGGAAGATCCGTTTCATGAGGAGGATTTTCAGAGTTTTGCCGAGTTAACTCGTAAAACTAGAAATTGTTTGATTTGTGGGGACGATTTGTTCACAACTAATACTGAAAGGTTAAATAATGGGTTAAGGATTAACGCTGGAAACGCAATCATCATTAAAGTTAACCAGATAGGGACATTGAGTGATGCAGTTAAAACAATTGAAACTGCTCAAAGATATGGTTACGACCCTGTCATGTCTCATCGTTCTGGAGATACCTGCGATTGGCATATAGCCCATTTGGCTGTAGCTTACAAGTGTCCCATCATTAAAACGGGTGTGGTGGAAGGCACACGAGTCGCGAAACTTAACGAGCTCATAAGAATTGAGCATTTCCTTGACGGTAGGGCTAAAATGGCAAGCCTAAAAATACGATAAATAGAGGAATAAAAATTGGCAGAAGACCAAGTTAAAGAAAACCAACCAGTTGAAAATCAAATAGAGTCTGAAGAAGAATCTATGACTGCAAGTGATGTAGTAAAAACTATTGCAGAAGAACCAAAATTAGAAGAAACTGTTACAGACGAACCAGTTGTGGAAACTGGATCAGTTGAGGAGGAGTCTTTGGAAGATGAGTTAGACGAGGCTGCTGAGTTAACTGAGGAAGAGTTTGTAGCGGGTGATGATATAGTGTTCTCTGAAGAGGATGAGGAGGAGGAAAAACAGGAGAGTCAACTTGTTGATGAATTGTTGCTTCCTCGTGATACTTTGCTTTCTGCAGGTATTCACATTGGCACTCGCATGAAGACTTTGGATATGGCTTCATTTATTTATCGTGTCCGACCTGATGGTTTATTTGTTTTAGACGTTAAAAAGACTGACGATAGAATTCGAACGGCTGCTAAATTCCTTTCAAGATATGAAAAGGCAAAAGTTGCGGTTGCTGCCACAAGATTGTATGCTCATGAACCGGTTAAAAAGTTTTGTGAAGTAACCGGTTCCACTCCAATTATTGGACGATTTATTCCTGGGCAACTATCTAATCCTCAATACAGTAATCGTATTGATCCTGAAATCATTGTGGTCTCTGATCCACGTGCTGATGCACAGGCTGTTAAGGAAGCCTCCAAAGTAGGCATACCTATTGTTGCTCTTTGTAGCACTGATAATGAATTTACAGGTGTTGACTTGGTAATACCGACAAACAATAAAGGCAGACGTGCCCTAGCAGTCATATTCTGGTTGCTTGCAAGACAAATTTTACGTGAACGCGGCGAAATTGGCATGGATAAGGATCCTCAAGCAACAATTGAGGATTTTGAAGCCAAAGTTACCCGTGAGGAGGAGGACACCTAATCAGGTGTCTTTGCTTCGTCGTCCTTTTGTTGCCGGTCAATTTTACAAAGCCAATGTTGAGGCGCTTAGGCTTCAAATTGAGTCTTGTTTTTTAAGCAATCTTGGTCCTAGAAAACTTCCAAATACTATTTTTCCTGTGTCTTCTAAGAGCCGAAGGGTTGTTGGGTTAATTTGTCCTCATGCGGGGTATCTATATTCTGGGGCGGTTGCTGCTTGGGGATTTTTTGAGCTTGCTCAAGAGAGTCCACCTAAAACTGTGGTTCTTTTAGGTCCTAATCATACAGGTTATGGCGGTGGGTTATCTTTAATGCGTGAAGGCTGTTGGCAGACTCCACTTGGCAGTGTACAGGTTGACACTATTGTAGCTGATGCAATCCTCTCAAAACTAGATTATATTGATGTTGGTGTGTCTGCGCATCGGTTTGAACATTCTCTTGAAGTGCAATTACCCTTCCTGCAATATCTTTATGGTGATAACTTTAAATTTGTTCCCCTCTGTTTTTTAATGCAAGACTACCCCTCCGCCATAAAAGTGGGTAATGCCTTAATAGAGGTGTTAGCTGCCCATGATGATGCTGTTGTTATTGCTTCTTCGGATTTTTCTCATTATGAACCCGCTCTGCAAGCAGAAAAGAAAGACCTCTCTGCTTTAAACGCCATAACCGCTCTTGATGCTTCATGTTTTTATGAAACCCTAGAAGCCCAACAAATTACTGCTTGTGGTTATGCTCCCATAGCTGCTCTAATAACCTATGCTAAAGGCTTAAACGCTCAAGCACGCCTTCTTAGCTATCACCATAGTGGTGAAGTATCAGGGGATTATTCTAGCGTAGTTGGTTATGCCTCTGTATTATTTAAGAAATAATTTTCTACGAAAAAGCTTTTTCCATTACACTTCAATGAAAACTCGTTTTACAAGATTTATGTTGCTCTTATCTTACACTTAAAGATAACTTCTTAAGTCAAGCTTATATTCTATTTAGAAATTACTATATATGTTAACAATACAATCCTCTATGTTAACAAATGTAGTGGTCTCTTCAAATTTAGGTTGATACATAGTGGTGACAAAAACATCTAGTGTTAGCAGAAAAACTTTTGTTGCGCGAGAAGATTTGCTAAATCGCATGGCTGAGGTTGCAAAAACACAAGGATGTAGTTTATTTGAATTAGTCAATGATCTTTTTCAATTAGCCATAGCCTCTGATGAATTAAATTCTAGCTTAAAACGTATAGTTGAAGAACGTAAAGTTTTGGAAATGGCTAAAAATTCTGGATTCATTTTAGGTTTAGAATGTTTATGGTATGAACTAGCTGACTCATCCTACAAGAATGATCCTGAAGCGGCTCTTAAAAGCTGGTCCGATTCAGGCACTTGGTTTGCTGCCCAATACTTAACAGGCGAGGGCTCTTTCTCTTTTGAACAATTCAAAAATGACCTCACCGCTCTCACATGGAACGCTCCCGAATTTACCATAGACCAAGAAAAAAACAAAATAATAGTAAAAGTAACCAGCCCCCGCTTCACTGAAGCATACACCCACCTCTTTGCCTCCTTTCTAACAGGTGCCATAGAAAATTTTGGTTACCAACCCACCCGAAAAGACGTTTCCCGCGGCATAATCCGCTTAAACGCCACAAGGACCGTGAAAAGCAAATGACCCAACGTAAAGACAAAAAACTAGTCTACGTTAGCCATGACTTACTTGACGAAGTCTCCAAAGTTTCCCATGCCCGTGGCGAAACTATTACTAAATTTTTAGAAGAAGCCCTAACACAAGCCGTAAAAGTAACCACCGCCGGACATGACCTTCAGCAATTAGGCAAATTCTTCGAAGTTCTATACGCCCAAAGAATTCTAGGCGGCGCTTTTGTACCCCTAGACGTTTTAAACTTTCTAACAAACATAGCTCTAAAAGACGACAAAGAAGCCCTTGCAACAGTATGGTTCGAAAGCGGAAAATGGCACGGCAAATACTTAAAAGAACGTTTCACCGATCCCATTCACTCTTTGAAAACCTTTTTAGAAGCCAGCCGATGGGACCTAAGCGAAGTGGAAGTAAAACGCTTTGGCACAACCACGCGAGTGCGCTGCATTTCTGCCGTCCTCTCCGAACAAGCTACACATCTGCTCGCTCGATTCATAGGAGGTATCATGGAAGGCTTCGACTACACCCTCCAAAAAAGTGACCTCCTAAAAGGCATGATAGTTTTAGAATTCACCAACTAAGTCAGTTAACAAATGACTTGCGATTCACCATCATTACAGAATGAGTCTTTTCCAAGGATACTGAATATTCGGTCATTGATTTGTTCAAGTTATTTTCAAACGAATCCTCTTTACGTATTGACAAGTGTTGCATTATGTTAGGTGTTATTTTAGGATGTGTGTATTGGCTTGTGTGGTCACACCGACACCTGTGTTTGTCAAGCAAAAATAGCACAAAAATTTAACCTTAATGAAAAATAAACGTGCCAATATTTTTCACAGAGCTAAATACGTACATTTCCTTAATGTTTTTCACACTCTTTATAACCCATTTTCCATTTCTATCAGAGCCTACACGTTCAATAATTCCTGCATCCTTTAGAGTTTAATTTTTTCTTCACATCCGCTCGTTTATCCCTAATTCTACTGAAATCGCCTTTACAGATGCCTGGATTAGCAGTAAGCAGTTCAAGCATTAGACCTTAGGCGTTATTATTTGTCGATTCTAAAACTGCGTATACACTGTTTGAATGATGCAAAAAATATGTGCCTAAAGTACAAATATTGCAATAATCATCTAAAAAAATATGTGACCTGACGCTAAACAATAATAACGCTAAGATCTATTTTACTCTGAGTGTCTTTTACAGTGTCTTTTACAGTGTAGACTGTACTGAGATTCGTTACCATATTTGAACTGTATCGACGGTGCAGGCTTTCCAATATTTACCGGCATCAGCAATTTTTCCCAAGACACATATTTTTTATGCATTTACATTGCCTCAAAAACACTGCCCATTTTAGTAGAACAGACGTGTGTATTTAGCTCTCAACGAAAAACGGGCCTTTAGCTGCTCACTTTTGTTAAGATTTAAAATCTAT
>Ga0209737_10000572_pt1 | contig 29535 bp, 23 predicted proteins | sample TergutCu122P3_FD_187284 | JGI IMG/M metagenome (GOLD analysis project Ga0209737, IMG submission 187284) | Cubitermes ugandensis P3 segment gut microbial communities from Kakamega Forest, Kenya - Cu122 P3 (SPAdes) (version 2) | ecosystem: Host-associated > Arthropoda: Insects > Digestive system... | reverse complement strand
AATATTGAATTTTTTTCGGAAGTTTTGCAGGATACGCTGGTTGTGCCACAGCAGCAAAACCGGACGCTTCCTGCTATCAATGTCCAGAAACCGAAAATCGACCTTGAACGGGCTGATGAAATCATCAGGCAATTTGAACAGCGCGAACAGGAAATCATCCAATCACAGCAAACAGCGAAAAAACCCAGGGTAATACCTGTGGAACCCATTGAAGCGCCAACTGTTGAAGTAGACACGCTGCCACTGAAAGACACTGTTTCGATTACAACGATAGTACCATCCCATGAAAATTCCAGGTTTTCAAACGAAACAAGGCAAGTGAGTTACCCATCGTCCATCACATTGTTTATCATCTGTGGATGGGCGCTGTTAGTGATCATCAAATATAATTTTGGAAAAAATCTGCTGGGAACAATTAAGTCCTTTTTCAGTTACCGTCAAGCCATGCGCATGTTTGAAGAAAGTCGCGAATCCGACAGACAGGCCGCTTTTCTCTCTAACGTTCTGTTTAGTTGGATTTCCGGCATTTTTATTACTGTGGCATTTCCATTTTTTGGAGCAGATACTTTGTGGGGAAACCATATCCTGTCCGTTCTTTTCTTTTCAGCGGCCACAGGATTGCTGTATATCCTGAAAGCCTTGATATGGAATATGTTTGGCGTCGTTTTTATGGTTCAGACGTTTTCAAAGATATACATATATAATATGTTTCTTTTCAACCGTAATACCGGATTGTTAATTCTCCCGCTGGTAACAGTTATTCCGTTTATTTCAGGCGAAATCATGCCATACATCATATACAGCGTTATTATTGCTTATGCTTTATCGTTTATTTTCAAACTGTTGCGAATATTTCAAATAATTTATGGTCTAAATATATCAGTGTTCTATTTCATTTTGTATCTTTGCAGCCTTGAAATTTTACCGCTTTTGTTGTTGGCAAAATGCTGTAAAATGTTATGGGAGTTTAATTTATTTCTATAAATTATCAAGTGAAGGTCAATAGAATTATCGTGTCACAGCCTTCTCCGGGAGAAACGGAAAGATCGCCCTACGCCGAATTGGCAGATAAATATCACCTACAAGTCGTTTTCAGACCATTTATCCGGATTGAAGGCGTAACTGCCAAGGAATTTCGCCAGTACAGAGTAGAAATTCTGTCTCACGGCGCTGTTTTTCTTACCAGCAAGACTGCTGTGGATCACTATTTTCGCATTTGTGATGAAATGCGTGTCAACGTACCCGATTCGATGAAGTATTTTTGTACCTCCGAATCAATTGCCAATTATCTGCAAAAGTACATTATATATCGCAAACGAAAGATATTTTTTGGTGCTAAAATTGAAGATTTGCTGGAAACAATGCAGAGACACAAGGAAGAAAAAATATTTTTGCCCCTGTCTGATCCTCATAAACCGGAGATTCCAAAAATGCTCGACAAAAAGAAGTACAAATACACCAAAGTAGTATTGTATCGAATTGTGAGTTGTGATTTGTCGGACGTCCATATCAATGCCGATGATATTCTGGCATTTTACAGTCCTACCGAAATAAAATCACTGTTTCAGAACTTTCCCAATTTTATACAGGGGGAAACCAGAATAGCCTGTTATGGTCCTGCTACTGCCAAGGCAGTTAGAGCGGCGCGGCTGCGCATCGACATTCAGGCTCCCCGTCCACAAGTTCCTTCATTGACCATGGCTATTGATCAGCATTTGAAGGATTTGGCTAAAAAGCAATAAGTAATGAACAATTGTTCATTGTCAAAAGAAGAACGATTGTGCGGGAATCGGGTCATTTCAAATTTGTTTGACAGCGGATTTACCTTTTTTCAATCGCCTTACAAAGTTTTTTGGACGAAAATTCCTGAAACATATTCATTTCCGTGTCGTTTTGCTGTATCAATCCCCAAACGTCGTTTCAAACTTGCTGTGAAACGCAATATGATCAAACGGCGTACCCGCGAAGTTTTTCGCACCAACAAGCAAATTCTGTACGAAGTTGTTACCAAAGGTCAGGTACGCCTGATTGTTATTTACGCATCAGGTCAGTTACTGCCCTACTCCGATCTGGAAAAATCCATGAAGACAATCCTTCAACGCATTGCCAAACAATATGTGGAATCCGTTTAAAAATCTTTTGATTGGTTTAGTAAAATTTTACCGGTACTGCATTTCGCCGTTAACACCTACATCGTGCCGCTACACTCCAACCTGCTCACAGTATGCGCTGGATGCATTACGGAAATATGGTGCACTCAAGGGAGGGTGGTTAGCGCTCAAGCGAATTTTTCGCTGTCATCCGTGGGGAGGTCATGGATACGACCCTGTACCGTAATTATTCCTTGCCGGCCTTTTCAATCTTTTCCGCTTCTTTTTCGTCTATACGGTGCAGTGTATCACCCCGAAAACCTTCGGCGGGAATTTTTACGAGATAGGTTTTTTTAGCGGAGTTGGTCAATTTACTGTCGCGAAGCCAGGGATTGAGGTATTTCAACATTTTGTAATTGGTTTGGTGTTTGAAAGCAAAATCTACCAAGTCAGCCACTGCTGTCTTTACTTCCACTTCAGTGTAAGGAACCGGTTGGTATTTTTCAATATTGGAAACAAAAAAGCCATATTTTTGCGGATCGCTCATGATGGTTTTCACAGCAACGATACGATATATATAACGCGAGGTTTCATCATTAAGTAAAAGGTCGTAATAATAATTGCATTGCTGGTGTTTCACCCTTGAACTCAACCCGCCTTTTCCCATATTGTACGATGCAGCGGCCATCGTCCAGTTGCCGAAAATCTTATAGGCATCGTTCAGATACTTGCATGCCGCTACGGTCGATTTTTCGACGTCGTAACGTTCGTCTACTTCGGCATTTACCTCCAATTTGTAATCGGATGCAGCGCTTGGCATGAATTGCCAGAAACCCGTAGCACCCTTGGGCGAAACCTTGTTCATCAAATCGCTCTCGATCATTGCTAAATACTTAAAATCATCGGGAATACCGTTGGCAGCCAGTATAGGTTCAATTACCGGGAAATACCGGCTTATTCTTTTTATACACTGCAAAGTGTTGGAATGAAAGTTCATATTGACAATCAACTCACGTTCAAGGCTTTCGCGAACGTCAAAAAAGTTGAGTGGAACTGGTTCTCCGGCAAAGTCAACCTTTTCAGGTACATGTGGAGTGCTGATCCAGTGAAAGTGCACTAAGACACTGTCATTGGGAATTGCATCACTGATACCAATAGCTTCAACCTGATTGTAAGAAGGTGAGGGAAAAAAAACAAAAAAAGCCACAAAAAAAAGCAACAAGCCAAATGCCATGAGCGGATACTTTTTCATTTACAGATGTATGATAAATAAAATTATGAAATAATATGCAAAGATAACGGAAATCTGGGAGAATTTTGCATAAAATATGCCCATTTGTTTTGTATTTGTGAAAGTATTTGTATTTTTGCGGTCGATCATCAAAGCAGTTGGGAAAAGGAATTGTTATCAAGTCAACCGGCAGTTGGTACACTGTGCGAAAGGAAGATGGCGAATGTGTTGAGTGTAAACTCAAAGGGCGTTTGCGAATCGAGGGTATCAAAAGTACCAGCCCTGTTGTTGTGGGCGACAGTGTTTTTCTCGAGGATGGCATGATTCGCGACATTGAACCGCGCAGAAACTATATTATTCGCAAATCGACCAATCTGTCGAAGTTGTCGCACATCATTGCAGCCAATGTTGATATGGCTTTTCTGGTAATTACTTTTCGTCTGCCTGAAACGCCGGTTGAGTTTATCGACCGTTTTATAGTTGCGGCTGAAGCATACCGGATTCCTGTATGTCTTGTTTTCAACAAAATGGATTTGTTATCTTCACAAGAGCTTGTTCAGGTGAAACAATTTGAGGACGTATATCGTACAATTGGTTTTCAAACCATCAAAACATCGGCGACAGGGCAGACCGGCATCGACGAATTGAGGCGCTTGTTTACAGGCAAGGTTTCGGTAATTGCGGGCTTGTCGGGTGTTGGCAAATCATCGCTGATCAACGCTGTCGATCCGGGTTTGCAAGTACGGATTGGTGAAATGTCCGATTATCATCAAAGCGGCAAACATACCACAACCTTTGCCGAGATGTATTGTTTGAATGGAGGTGGTTATATCATCGACACGCCGGGTATACGTGGTTTTGGGTTGATCAACATCGAGAAGGAAGAACTGTATCATTTCTTTCCCGAAATATTTAAAACATCGGCTAATTGTGCGTTTCACAATTGCAGGCATATCAACGAGCCAGGCTGTGCTGTGATGAAAGCGGTAGAAACCGGAAAGATCAGCGAATTACGTTATCGTAGTTATCTGAGCATGATGGAGGATGCGCAAAATAAGTATCGTTAAAGTGTTAAAGTGTTAATTTTTAGATTTGACAGATGAAAAAACAAGTAATCATTCCTTATAGTGTTTGTTTGCTATTGATAGCAATAAGCGGATTTTACTTTAACTGGAGATATACGGAGCAAGTGGAAGCTCAAAAGGAATTGTTGGTAGGGTATGTATCCGATGTAAAAACAAAATTAAATGTCGTAACGTCGAGTGTCAGGGAATTACCGCATATCGTAAAACCTATTCTCGGTGGAGGCAATCTGCTGAATATCGATTTTGAAAAAAAGTTTCGTGAAGAAATGTCGATGTTTGAACAATTCTACATCAACAATAATTACTACATCAAAACAATATCTGTAACCAACAGAAATGGGGCAAAGCTCAATCTTTACCGTGATAAAAATACCGGCAATTTTATTCGTGATATTTTTCTTTCCCGGCTAATCAGCAATTTACGTTCTGAAATTGGCATCGAAATTGAAAACAATTCATTATCAATAGTCATGCCCGTGTATCATGGAGAAACTTTGTCGGGAACGGTGTCGGTTAATCTTGATCTTTTATCATTACAACAGGAAATATTCAAACCCTGCCTCGAAAAAGGTAATATGTGGCCTACCTCCGTTCTCGACGAGGAAACGCTGATCACCCTGCCTCTTGAGGGCGAATGGGTATTATCCTGTGAAAATGATATTTCCATTTTTGCGCAGGATTACAAATCGGGCTTTTTCACAGGAAAAATCAAAGGCGTTGAATCATCAGCGCGGACAGTGACTTATTTCGAAAGTCTGATGATCCCGGAATATCATATAGGGATTGCAATCAGCAGTAATATTTCGCCGCTTATGATCACTTCGTATATTTTGTTTGCTATTGCCTGTTTCATTCTGATTGTCATTGCTACTGCCGCATCCTACTTTCTTAACCGAATGATTGTTCAATACGAGGAACGACTCGATAAGAAAGATAGAGAGATCAATGTCCTGCAAATCATATATGATAATTCGCCGGTAGCGTTCATTGTTCACCGGAACAACCGTTTTTTTACCGCCAACAATTACTTTTTCAAACTGTTTGAAGGTTTTGCTTCTCTGGATGACGCCCGCCAGTTGAATTTACCTTTCAAGGTTCAACAGGAGTATAAGGAATGGGATTTATGTACATTTGAAAAAATTGGCAGGGAAATATCGCTTGGCAGAAGGCAGATGAGTTTGGAATTGGATGGAGACAAATATAATATTGATGCATTCTGGAATGTGTCGGAAATGGATAAGCGTCTTAAGGAAGCCATTCGTTCTAAAATTGCCAAATCTGAACTGTTGAGCCGTGTGAGTTCAGATGTCAGAAAAACGCTGAATAACGTTAGAGACGCTGCAACCTTGCTGGTGCACAAGCTGCCGGATGAAGGCCATCTTGCGTACATCAATAAAGTGACCGCCAACTTGTCAGGTTTGGTCGACATAGTTCAGGATTACGCCAATATTGAATCCGGAAGGATCGTTCTTGATGAAATGCCTTTCAATTTGGTGGATGAAATAAAAAAACTGACAGAAAAATACTATCCTGAAGCCCAGAAAAAGGGTATCGAAATTCGGGCGCATATTGCGGCTTCGACCATTCGCAATGTAGTGGGCGATCCACAACGTTTCCACCAGATTTTCGACGAATTATTGAACAATGCTATTAGATTCACCAACGAAGGATATGTTCGCATTTCTCTGGAAACCACCGAATTGCAGAAACGGAAAATAATGGTTAAATGTTCGATAGAAGATACCGGACAGGGTATGGCCAAGGAAAAACTCAAAAAACTTTTTGCACTTGATCTTCTCGCGAAGGATAAGGATGATTCCATTGGATTGGGAATTATCGTCACACGGAAATTAGTGCAGATAATGGGAGGGAAATTGCGTGTCACCAGTCCGTCGCCTATCTCAACCAACCCCAAAGCGCCCGGAGTGCAATTCTCTTTTTCACTCATCTGCTTCTCCGACCAACCGCATGACAAAGACCTGGATTATTCTCACATCGTATCCAACAGAGATATCAACGTACTGATCATCACTTCAGACAGGTACCAGATTCAATACTTGGAAAACTTCCTGAACCGGAGAGGAATACATTCGGATATTTTCCTCTATGATAAAGAGTCAGCCGATATATTGGTCAATAAACTGATCATCGACAAGAGCCGTTATCAAATAGTGGTGATAGCAACTGGGAACAGCGAAATGTCATATACCATTGCCAGCGAAATACACCGGAAAGACCTGACCGCTTCCTGTCTTTATGTTATGGTCGACACCCACAGTCAAAGAGGCAATTACATTACAGCCAAGTCTTTGAAAATGGATTATTATTCCGTTGCGGGCAACGACTTGTCCCTGTATGATACGATATTGAACAATCATTTTCCCAACCTTTCGTATGACGATGTGGCCATCACCGAACTGGTACGTAAGGACCTCCGGATACTGATCGCCGATCATAATGTACTGGGACAAATGGTTGCTCAGATGATTTTCAAAAAATTCGGCTATGACGTAGATATTGCCCCCAACACATCGTGTATGGAAAATCTTTTAGAAAAAAACACTTATGATATCATTTTTATTGATTTGAAATTCCCGCCCGACGATGGTTTCGCAATAAGTGAAATGTTACGGGCAAAAAAATATAAAATACCCATCATCGCCATGACTTCTACCCTGACAAAAGAAAATCTCAAACATATTGCTGACAGCGGAATGAATGGATATCTGTCCAAGCCGTTAAATCCCGACAATATTAAGCATATTCTGATCAAGTGGTTCAGTTGATTATGGTTGATACTCACGCTCATTTGTATGACGAACAGTTCGACAGCGACCGCGATGCGGTGATTGCCCGTGCTGTTGAATGCGGGGTGGAGCGTATATTGCTGCCCAATATTGATGTACCAACGGTGCAACCGATGCTGGAAGCATGCCGGCAATTCCCTAGTCGGTGTTTTCCGATGCTGGGACTTCATCCTACTTCGGTTGATGAAAATTTCGAGCGACATCTGGAGATCATCGAATCATTTTTGACACATACGGAAATAGTGGCCATCGGCGAAACCGGCATTGATTTATACTGGGACAAACAATACATCGGTCAACAGTTGGAAGCCTTCCATATACAGATTGGGTGGGCAAAAAAGTACAGACTTCCGCTTTCAATTCATTGTCGCAAATCCTACAACGAGATCATTTCTGTGCTTAAAAAGGAACAAGACGGAACGTTGACCGGCGTTTTCCACTGTTTTCCCGGTAATCTGCGCCAGGCCGAAGAAGTGACGGCGCTGGGATTCATGCTGGGTATTGGAGGTGTGGTAACCTACAAAAACGCCGAAATGGCCATCGTAGTACAACATACTGGCATAGAACATATTCTCACAGAAACAGACGCCCCTTACCTTCCACCCGTACCTTTTCGTGGAAAACGAAATGAAAGTGCATACATATTTAATATTGTACAAAAAATTGCAGAACTGAAATCAATGTCCGTCAGCGAGGTGGCTGAAGCGACGAATGCCAATGCAGAACGGGTTTTTCAATTACGGCAATATCATGACAACAAGCATCTTACACTTTTTGTATAGAAATTTCAATCTTTTTTTTCAAAAAAAATGAAATATTCTGAAAATAAAATTTTGTTTTATCAAACTTATTAGTAATTTGGCAGTCTGAAAAAAGTCTGAAATTATACAGTAATACGCTTATAATGAAGGCGATAATTCAGAACGGAGAGGTGGCCGAGTTGGTCTAAGGCGCACGCCTGGAAAGTGTGTGTACTCCAAAAGGGTACCAAGGGTTCGAATCCCTTTCTCTCCGCCAAGTAGTTGTAAATTAAATTAATATCAAATTGTAAACCAAAATTGTTTTTAACCTAAATTGAAATTTTTATCATGAAAAAATTTGTATCTTTTGTTGTTGTTTGTGGGATGTCTTTTATTTGCGCATCCACTTTGTTGGCTCAGGAAGCGGCCTCTGATGGTCAAACGCTTTCAGAAATGCACAATATTTTTAAAGAGATGTATATTAAGGGTGGGGTGCCTTGGATGTCGCCTATTCTGCTTTTATTACTTCTCGGATTGGCAATTTCCATTGAGCGGATCATATATCTGAATTTGGCAAGTGTCAATAAAGAAAAATTGTTGGCTAAAATTGAGAAAGCCTTTGTAGAAAGTGGCACCGAAGCTGCTAAAGAAATTTGCCGCAATACAAGAGGTCCTCTGGCAAGTGTTTTTTACCAGGCTTTTGACCGTTACGATCAGGGGCTTGTAGAGGTCGAAAAAGCGATTGTCGCTTTCGGTGGCGTGCAAGTGGGCATGTTGGAAAAGGGAATGGTGTGGCTGCAGTTCTTTATCGCTATTACTCCTTCGGTTGGGTTCCTTGGAACGGTCGTTGGTATGGTTATTGCGTTTGACAATATTGCAAAAGCCGGAGATATTTCACCGACCATTGTTGCAAGCGGTATGATGATCGCCTTGATTACCACTGTATTTGCGTTGATTTGTGCAATGATCATTCAAGTATTCTACAACACAATTCTCTCCAAAATTAGCGCAATGACGCAAGATATGGAAGAATCGGCTATTGCCATCATGGACATGTTTGTGAAACATCAAGTTAAAACCGAATAGTTATGGGTGCAGTTGAATTAGTTGAAAAATATGCCGGAACAGATTACGCAGTCGGTATGTTTGGAGCTTATGTTACGATTTACGGAATATGGGCACTTTACATCTTTTTGGCTGTAGGTATCATTTTGGCGCTTATATTTCCGATAATCGGAATGTTTAAGGATATTAAGACAGCTTTAGGCGCTATTGCCGGTGTGGGTGCTCTAGTTTTGCTCTTTTTGTTTTGCTATTGGTTGAGTGTGGCTGAACCTTTTACCGTAATGTCAGCTGAAGGTCCAGAAGTTACTTCTGCAGAAACCATGCGGGCTGTTGAAGCATGCATATACATGCTATATTTCATGCTGTGCGCCGCTGCTTTATCCGTAGTTGTTGCACCCTTAGTGAGTTATCTTAAAAAATAATCATTATGGCATTAGATATTAAAAAACCACCTACGCTCAATGCCATGCAAACGGCCGACATGGCTTTCATCATGTTGTGTTTCTTCATGATGGTAACCAAGATGGGAAGTGAATTTGGGTTGATCAGGCAGTTGCCGCCCTGGGTAGAGCATAATCCTAACGACAAGGGAGATAAGATTAATGAACGGAATGTCCTTGTAGTGCGGATCAATGCACAAAATATGCTGATGGTGAACGGACAATATATGGAAATGTCACAACTTCGTGAAAGGACAAAGGAATTCTTTGATATCAATAATGTTGGAGATAAATATCCAGAAAAGATAACAGAAGAACTTCCTTTTTTAGGACCATTTACTATCAACAAGACGGCTGTCGTGTCGCTTATGAACGACCGGGGTACGGCATACAGAACCTATATTCAGGCTCAGAACGAATTGACAGCGGCAATCAATGAATTACGTAATGAGTTTAGTTTGCAAAGGTTTGCAACTAAATACGATAGCTGTACGCCGGAACAACAGGATGTTATTGGTAATCAGGTGTATAAGATGGCTATTTCTGAAGCTGAACCAAGAGGAGCTAAAACAAATTTATAAAACCAGTAAAAGTTATGGCAAAGTACAGGAAAAAAATGAGTAAAGAGACCCCTATGATGGTTTCAACTTCATTATCTGATATGATTTTCATGTTGCTTTTCTTTTTCATGGCAACAACCAGTATGCGCAAGGCAACCGTAATGGTGCGAAGTAAGGTGCCGATAGCATCCGAAGTAAAAAAACTGGAAAACCAGGCTTTGGTGAGTTACATCAATATAGGAGCGCCTTTGTCATCCATGTTGGGAACAGCCACTCGCGTACAGTTGAACGATAAATTTGCAGAGACTGATGAAATACAGGAATTTATCGCTAGCGAAAGGGAAAGAAGAAGTGAATCTGACCAAAAGATGATGACCACGGCATTGAGAATCGACGAAAATGTTAGAATGGGTCTTGTAACGGATGTAAAGCAAACTCTGAGAAAATGCGGGGCGTTGAAGATTGCTTACATGGCCCAAAAAGGTCAAATGGTTTTCTAATTCATGATCATCAGTGAGTTATTAAAAAAACCTTTGAGATTTGTTTCAAAGGTTTTTTTCTATTTCATCTTTGTCAACTGCGTAATATCCATTCAATTGGTTTACGCACAGATACAGGGCAAGGATTATATCCGCCTGATGTTTTACAATGTGGAGAATTTTTTCGATACAGTGAAAGACCCATCTACCAATGATCGCGATTTTACTCCCGACGGCTCGATGCACTGGACAGTGAATCGCTACATGGACAAACGCAACAACATTTTTCGTGTGATTGCAAATGTTGGCGAATGGGATCCACCTGCGCTTGTTGGGCTTGCCGAGATAGAAAATCGCGCCGTGCTCGACGATCTTGTAAAAAACTCGCCACTGGAGCGCTATCCCTACAGGATCATTCATAAGGAATCGCCAGATCCGCGCGGTATTGATGTTGCTTTGCTCTATCGCAGCGATTATCTGAAATGTACAGGCCAGCAATTCATTCGCGTTCGTTTTGTCGATAACCGGAAACGCACGCGTGATATTTTGTATGCCACCTTATGTACCAACAAAAAAGATACATTGCATGTGTTTGTCAACCACTGGCCATCGCGTTCAGGCGGTATACGGCAATCGGAGCCGGGACGGATTCTTGCTGCTTCGCTGGTGCGTCAAAAAGTAGATTCGATTTTCAGCCGTAACGCATTGGCTAAAATTGTCGTTACCGGAGATTTCAACGATAGCCCGTTAGATAAAAGTCTGATTTCAGGACTTTTAGCGCTGAAAGATACCGCTCGTGCTAAACCGTCGGCATTGTTTAACCTGTCGGCCTACAAGATGAAGGAACCTACCGGAACCATCAAATACCAGGGAAAATGGTCGGTTTATGATCAGATCATCGTTTCTGGCGGCTTATTGAGGGGATCATTGCGAACAGATGTTGGCCGGTGCCATATCTTCAGGGCTGATTATCTGCTTGAGCCGGATAATCGTTATCAGGGTGTAAAACCTTTCAGAACATACACAGGACTAAACTATAATAAGGGATTTTCCGATCATTTACCTGTGTATTTAGATATTATCATAAAGTAAATGGAGAATTTAACAGACATACTGAATATCACGTACAACAATGTGCGTCCGAAAAAGGGGAAAATCTTGATTTCCCAGCCATTCATGTCGGATGGCTGTTTTAAGCGATCAGTAGTATTGCTCACTGAAATTTCAAAAGATGCTGCAATTGGCTTTGTACTCAATAAGCCATTATTAATCGCCATAGATGATTTAACAGACGATTTTCCGGAAGGAGACTTTCAGTTGTCTATCGGCGGACCGGTAGCTACCAATACATTGCATTACCTACATACGTTTGCGCACATCCCAGAAGCAATTGAAGTAGTCAACGGGGTATATTGGGGCGGAAACATTGAAGTAGTTCGGCAACTACTTTCAATTTCGATCATGAAATCCGAACACATCAGATTTTTCCTTGGCTATTCGGGATGGAGCGCTGGCCAGTTGGAAAAGGAGTTAATGAATAATTCATGGTTAGTGGGCGATGTCCGTCCTGCGCAAATTATCTGTCCTTCACGCGATTTGTGGCAGGAGTCCGTCAAAAACATGGGAGAACCATATCAACTCTGGACTACTTTTCCCGAAAATCCGGGATACAATTGAAATTGGTGATAAGTAGTTAACGGTTAGTGATAAACGTGGCTGATGGTGAAATTGAATGTAGATCCTTCGTCAACTGCAGATTTAACCTCCATATTGCCACCCAGCAGCTGAGTCAAACCTTGTGATATAGCCAGCCCCAGGCCTGTTCCGCTCAGATTGCGCAATTGTTCCAATTGTCTGAACCGTTCGAAGATAACCTGCTGTTGATCTTCAGGAATGCCAATACCTGAATCGGAAATAGAAAAATGGATCAGCCCATCGCCGGGAATGGTACATGAGAATCTAACAAAACCTTTTTCAGTAAACCTCAACGCATTATCCATTAGATTTCCAATGATTTGCCTTAGTCTGGCACTATCGGTAATAATTGTATCCTGTGGTAAATCGTCGAAAAGCAATTCTACTTTGTCTTTCCCTAACCGGCTTATTTGCTGCTGGTAATAAGTCCTTATTTCGTTAAAAAAACTTCCAAGATCGCACGGGGAAAGGTCAAGATTTATTTGGTTGGCCTCTATTTTCGAAATATCAATGATGTCATCTATCAATTTTACCAATACATTACAATTATCGTTGATGCTTTCGCAATATTTTTGCAAATCACAGGATTCGAGTTGATCATCCAATAATTGTGTTTGATCCATAATAGCATTAATAGGGGTACGAATTCCAGTAGATACATTTGACAGGAAGGCAGATTTAAGCTTATCCGACTCTTCAGCCTGGTCTTTGGCTTTTCTCAGCTCCAACTCCATCTTCTTCCGATTAGTAATATCTTCAAGAGTGCGTAAATATACTAAACGCCCATCGATCCACGTAATAGGCGTTGTTACGCAGTACGTCCATCTACTTGTTTTCGGGTCGTATTCTTCATAAGCCTGATCTATTTTTTTAATTTTCTTCTGAAGGCTTACCAATTCGTCCTTGTTGTCGCGAATTGCGCGGTTGGCAAATAATATTTTCTGATTTTCCTTTTCCACTACATAGATACGAAACGGCATATTGTCGAGCACGGTTCTTAGTGCTTGCTGTAGCAGGTAATGCGCTCTTTCAGATTTCTGGCGCTGAAAAACCGACGATATTATCTGTGCGAAATGAATCAGCAAGTTTTCTTCTTCGTAATTCCAGTTGCGTTCATAACGAAATTCAGAAAAACCGAGATAACCGCATAAATCACCGTTCACAAACAAGGGCAATACGATCATACTTTTCAAGTCTTCTGGAATAATGGTTTCTTTCAAGTACGAACTTGTACCTTTCGTTCCCAGATTACTGATTGTTCCGGGATAACGATGTATGATGCTGGCAGTTAAATCCAAATTCCATGGATTGAACAAATCTGTAGAGATTTGCTGTAATCTGGTTTTTTGTGAAACAATTTCTGTATCACACCATTCGTAGGTTACACTTGATGATTTTCCGTCATCTGATTTTTCCATGATGAATACCTTGCTCACATTTGCAAATCGCCCCACTTTGGCAATAGCGTCATCAATAACATCAGGAGTAATTTCGGCTTTTTCCAATCGAACCATGATCCGATTGAGCAACTGCTGTTTGGCCAGATTATATTCAATATGCTGTTGAGATCTGATTTGTTCGGTATTGTCGGTGCAGGTTAGCACATATCCGTTGATATGCTGATTGTTCAACATATTTACAGTTACAGTCTTCACGTTAGCCCACTCGTTGTTTTTCCTGCGAATACGGTAGTCACAATATGCAACTTCTTCATTTTTCAATACTGAATTTGAATACACTTTCGCTTTGGAAATATCATCAGGATGTAAAAATGAAAAAACAGATCGTCCATTAATCTCATTTTCAGAATATCCGTATGTTTTTTGACAAGAAGGAGTTACGTATGTAATGATGCCCTTTTTATTGAAGATCATGACCACATCCTGTAAGTTTTCGACAATGCTCCTGAAACGTTTTTCGCTGTCAGCCATTGTCTGGGTACGAATCACTTCGGCCAACTGATCTTGTGCTTTTACCTTTTCCCTGATTTGTTCGGATAACTCCTGGTTTAATTTCAGAAGTTCCTGGTTCAAACGGTCAAATTCTTCAGTACGTTGCCTTACCATCATACGCAAACGCACGCGATTACGCTCCAGATGATATTTTTGCATGTACTCGTCCGTGATTTCCCTGATAGCAATGCAAAACACTCTATCAGGCTCTGTTTCGATAACAAAATATAAAGCTTGAGCATACAGTTTCTCACCGTCACTTCGCGTAATCACCTGTGTGCTCTTTTCTGCCTTGATGGCTGCCTGGTGTAAAAGCGGCAAATCAGTGATATCCATTGCACGTTTGAACAAACTATCTTCCAACCGAATGCGTTTGTACACATCCCAGATATGAAGTCCTATAATTTGGTCTTTCCTCAAATTTGTAAGGTTTCCATAATCTACAGTGCAATCAACAATTATGCCCAACTTGTTTACTATCAGAACGATATCAGCAAGTTGCATCATAATCTGCTTATATTTTGTATCTTGCATACGCAATTTTTTCTCTTCCAACATATTGTACTGAATCAAATGATTATTCCAATCGTATCAGTACTTATACGTAAAAAAGAAAAGAGAGGTTACGGCATTTTGTGAAAAACCTCACTAATTCTTACTTTTCAAAAACCCCTTGGATCAGTGATTTTTCCCGTCACAGCCGCTGCTGCCGCAACTATAGGTCCAGCCAGCAGCGTTCGAGAACCGGGTCCTTGCCGTCCCTCAAAATTCCTGTTAGAAGTCGATACTGCATACATTCCAGCGGGTACTTTATCGTCGTTCATCGCCAAACATGCCGAGCATCCCGGCTGGCGCAACTCAAAACCAGCTCTTTGCAGAATCAAATCCAATCCTTCCGCACGAATCTGCCGTTCCACCGTTACGGAGCCGGGCACGAGCCATGCAGTCACGTCCGGATGCTTTTTTCGGTCTTTCACAAAACCGGCAAATGCTCGAAAATCCTCAATGCGGCCATTGGTACAACTGCCCAGAAAAACATATTGTATTGGATGCCAGAGTAGTTTTTGCCCCGGTTTGAAACCCATGTATTGCAGGGCTTTGTCATAGGTTATTTTATCGTTACCGCTCAGGTTGTCGCCGTTGGGGATGTTGCCGGAAATCTTCATGCCCATGCCGGGATTAGTGCCGTAGGTAATCATTGGTTCGATATCGGTTGCGTCGAATTGACAGATTTTGTCGAACTCGGCTCCTTTGTCGGTTTTCAATGTTTTCCAGTATGCGAGCGCTTTGTCCCATTCCTCGCCTTTGGGTGCGTATTCGCGGTCTTTGAAATATTCAAACGTTTTTTCGTCGGGGGCAATTAATCCGCCGCGAGCACCCATTTCGATGCTCATGTTGCACACCGTCATGCGGCCTTCCATGCTCAACGCACTGATGGCAGAACCGGCAAACTCAATAAAATAACCCGTTCCGCCGCCTGCCGTGAGTTTGGAAATGATGTACAGCACCATATCCTTTGCAGAAACACCTTTGCCTAATTCGCCGTTTACTTCAATCAACATGCTTTTAGGTTTGGGCTGCATGATGCACTGCGAAGCCAGCACCATCTCTACTTCGCTGGTGCCGATACCGAAAGCAATACTTCCGTAGGCACCGTGCGTGGAAGTATGGCTGTCACCACACACGATGGTCATCCCCGGAAGAGTGATACCGAGTTCCGGACCTACCACATGCACTACACCCTGCTTAGGATTACCCAAACCAAAATAAGTGATACCGTGTTTTTGGGCGTTAATGGTCAGCGTTTCTACCTGCAAGCGAGACTGTTCCTCTACAATCGGCAGGTGCTGGTTCAGTGTCGGCACATTGTGATCACAGACAGCGAACGTATGCCCGGGACGCGCTATTTTCAGCCCGCGACGGTCAATACCTGCAAAAGCCTGCGGGCTGGTAACTTCGTGCAACAGGTGACGGTCGATGTACAACACGTCCGGACCACCGAGGATGTTTTTCACTACGTGGATGTCCCAAATCTTGTCAAAAACGGTTTTGTTCATTATTTAATATGGCAATTTGTAATAACTTCTTTTTGAGATGATTTCAAATCCTAACTTTTGCGCCAACTTACATGAATTAGTGTTTTCTAATCTACATGACCAGACAGGTTCCAGATTGTTTTGCAAACAATAGTCAATCAAAGCGGAACAGGCGTATTGCGCCAACCCTTTCCCTCTGTATTCTTCAACAGTTTCAATACCGATTTCCAGATAGTTATCATGCATATAAGCCGAATACGCCGTAGAAGCCAGTTTGTTCTCATAGAATAAACTGAATCCAACTCCATGATTACAAAACTGTTCGACATTTTCCCAGAAATACATCGGAACTACCGTACCTTTCATGTTATTGAAAGCATCTATATCTGTCCGTACAATTTTATAATTGCATTTTTGCAGGTTTTGTTTGAAAACAAAATAGGCGCCGCGATTGAATATGAAATTCACCCGTCCATTCAAAACGACTTTATTTCTTTCATTCTCTGATGCTTCCGAATGTTTTATTAAATCGCTTCCAAACAATTCTTTGAGTCTATCGTCCCATTTATCAGGAAATACTTGCATCCATTCGTATTTATTTCTGGATTTGTCTAAATTCATTGCATATTCTCTGAACTGGCGATTAAAATTTTTATTATCAGGATTGCCAAAAAGCAGCGACATTCCATAAGGATGCACGATGTGAATAACAGTTAGACTGTTAACATCATCAACAAATATTTTACCCGTCAGGTGTTTTTCAACAACTGTGCGAGCAAACAGGTTGTTGATGGTCACTTTTTTTAGAGACTCACTTACGGTACTATATGCGTTTTCGTCTAATAATATCATCATATTACCACCAATCTGTTTTATCAACCGGTAATATTCACTTTATTTCATATCTCCAATCACTTTCACAGCTTCTTCAAGGAAAATATCTTTGTTCAGGTCTTTGATCCATCTATCTGAGCGGGCGATTTTTGCTGTATCGTCTTTCATTTCAGCTATGTCTGGTACTGTCGCTGCTATGGTTAGCGAGGTCGACAGTTTGCTGATTTCTTCAAATCGTTTGTTTTCTTCCCTGCGCTTTTCTTCTTCCTGCTGAAAGGTTTTCAGGTTAAGAGACAAAAGGGTTTTGTCGCGTTGTTCCTTCATAAGGGCTACCTGTTCATTCAAAAGAATAAATCCTTCGCTTTTTGAAGTACGTTCCTGACTCTTTTTTTGCAACATGGTTACTGGAACAGGTTTCCCCCAGGTCCTGAATTTTGCCGATGAAACAGTTGACCAGGGCAGGCAAAAATCATCATATTGCTCGCCTATCTTCATTTCGCCGTACAGATCGGGAAACACAATGTCTGACGCTACGCCTTTCAACTGGGTGGAACCTCCATTGATGCGGTAATATTTTTCAGTGGTAAGATGCAGTGAGCCAATCGGACGAAAAGCGCTCATGCCGGCAGGTAAAAATCTGTCAAGGTCAATTACATACTGCGCCGTTCCCTTTCCGAAAGTTGCTGACGAACCAATGATAACCGCACGTTTATAGTCCTGCATTGCCGCTGACACAATTTCTGACGCCGATGCGCTGAAAGTGTTCACTAATATCGCAAGCGGACCGTCATACTGAATTGAAGGATCCGGATCGTTATGTATTTGTGGCGAGCCAATGTGTTCTTTAACCTGTACAATAGGGCCGGACTCGATGAACAGGCCGCCTAGCATGACTGCTTCAAACAATAAACCGCCGGTATTGAAACGCAGGTCGAGAATGATACCCTGAATCCCTTCCTTTTTCAGATTTTCAATTTCTTTGGTGACATCTTTCGTCACTGATTTGCCGATTCTGGGATCGCCATAAAAACCCGGCAGGTTGATATAGCCCACCTTCGTTTTGGTAGAAGGGTCGGTTAGAACAACTGATTTTGCGTATGTTTCTTCGAGAGTGACTACACCGCGCGTAATTGTGATTTCATGAAACGAGCCGTCCCCGCGTTTCACTGTAAGTGTTACATTGGTTCCCTTTTTTCCGCGTATCAACTTCACTGCATCGTTGAGGCTCATTCCGAAGATGTCTACCGGGTCAACTTCATTCTCCTGTTTTACTCTGGTGATGTGGTCGTTTACCTTCAATTCCCCCTGTTTCCACGACGGACTGCCCGGTTCAAGTTTAACTACTTTAGCATAACCGTCAGACGGTTGCAACGTTGCTCCGATTCCCTCAAATTGTCCGGATATTTGCTGTTCGAACTTTTCTTTGTTCGAAGGCGAAAAGTATTCAGTATGCGGATCGAAAACAGTCATGATGGAGTTGACGTATATTGCAAACTTTTCTTCGGGTTGTTGCTGGTCGAGATTGTTCAGGAAAACATCATTGTGTCTTTTCAGCTCTCTTTGGCGCGCATCGGATTCTATTGCTTCCAATGCTTTGATTTTTGCAGGATCGGTTTCTTTTTCCTGCGCTTTCAAAGCATTTGCCGTCTGCGTAAGCACTTGGTATTTCAAATATTTACGCCAACTTTCCTTTAATTCTGCGCTGTTGGCAGGCCAGTCGCGTTTGTCCCGGTCTATTTCCCATGTTTCGTCGATGGTAAAGTTAAATGGTACCGACAGTATTTCCCTGTAGTAACCCTGTACTTCGATAATTCTTTTGTCCATCAGTTTTACAGCCAATTCATACAACCTGTGTGTATTGCTTCGTATATGATCGTCGATTTGCCGCCGGTATACCTCCATCTGCCGTATGTCTTCCATAGTAAGGAACCATTTGAAAGGGTCTAATTTTTTCAGATAGGCGTCGAATACTTTTTCTGAAAACTGATCGTTGATCTTTGCCGGGCTTACATGTCCCCTTTCAGTTAATTGCATGACCATTGACATAATTACATCGTTTCGTTCGACAGAACGTTTGTAGGATGAATAGATTAACGATGTGGAAACAAACAGGATGAGAATCGCCGGAATGATAATGCGAACTCCGGTTTTACGAAAAAATGATTTTTCAGATGACTTCATATGTTGAAGATGTTTATTTTGAATGATTTTTAAGAAAACACAAAGTAAATACAATTTAAACTAATGTGCAAATGTATATCAAATCAAAAAAAAACATCTATTTTTGTCAGTTTAAATTTTTATTATTTTTGGAATGGAGTTTAAAGCAAGCATGATCGCAGGGTTTCTGCATGGAACAGTTGAGGGCGACGCCGATGCAACTGTATCGACTTTCGCTAAAATTGAAGAAGGTCATCCGGGTGCATTGAGTTTTTTAGCCAACCCGAAATACGAAAAGTACCTGTACGAAACCGATTCAAGTATTGTGATCGTCAACAACACGCAAACGCTGGAACATCCTGTAAAATGCACTTTGATCAGAGTCGACGACGCCTATCGTTCATTCGCCTCGCTGCTCGAACTGTATACTTCAGCCGGGCAGGAAAAAACAGGACGAGAAGATCCTGTTTTTGTGGCTGATTCAGCTGCGCTGGGCGAAAACATCTTTATCGGCGCATTTACCTATATTGCAGGTAATGCCAAAATCGGGAACAGTGTGAAGATTCACCAGCAGGTGTACATCGGCGAAAATGTGACCATTGGTGACAATACGATCCTTTACCCTGGCGTGAAAATTTACCGCGACTGCAAAATCGGCAAAAATTGTGTGTTTCATTCGGGCGCAGTGATCGGCGCCGACGGATTTGGTTTTGCACCGCAAGCCAATATCGATTTCAAGAAAGTGCCGCAGATAGGAAACGCAGTGATAGAGGATCTCGTGGAAATAGGCGCCAACACCTGTATTGACCGCGCTACGATGGGGTCTACCATCATTCGCCGTGGCGTAAAATTGGATAATCTGATACAGATAGGCCATAATGTGGAAATTGGTGAAAACACCGTTATTGCTGCCCTAACGGGTATAGCGGGTTCCTGCAAAATAGGCAAAAACTGTATGATTGCTGGACAAGTCGGGCTTGCCGGACACATTTCCATTGCCGACGGCGTTAAAATCGGGGCGCAGTCGGGGCTCAACTCAAGTATCATAAAAACAAACAGTACACTTTTAGGAACTCCGGCTATGGACTATAAGGATTGCATCAAAACCTACGTGATAACACGCCGGTTGCCCGATTTGAAAAAGAAAGTGGACGAATTGGACAGTAAAGTTAAATCAATTATGAATTACGAATTATGAATTGGGAAATTCGTGTAATTCGTGGACAAAATCAAAAAACAAAAATTAAAAAAAATGGTTGAATATGCATTAATCACCGGAGCATCAAGCGGAATAGGGCTAGAGATGGCGCGAATAGCCGCCTCAAATAATATGAATTTGATATTATTGGCCCGTAATTCAGAAAAGTTGATGCAATTGCGGATAGAATTAGAAGAACACTATCCGATAAAAGTGTTGGCCGTAGGTTGCGATCTTACGAAACCCGACACAGTTGAAAAAATAGCGTCATTGTTGAACGGGCGCGGTATTGTACCCGATATACTTATCAACAATGCTGGTTTTGGCATGTATGGGCCTTTTGACAAAATAGGAACAGAAACCGAAGCCAACATGATTCAGTTGAATATTACCTCGTTGACAGAATTGACCAAATTTATTTACAGGCAGATGCGAGGTCGTGGCAAGGGGAGGATTATGAACGTGTCGTCCATTGCAGGTTTTATGCCGGGTCCATGGATGGCAGCGTATCATGCCACCAAGGCATATGTATTATCGTTTTCAGAGGCGCTGGCTGTGGAGGCCAAAGGTAGCGGCGTAACGGTAATGGCGTTGTGTCCCGGCCCTACAAAAACAAATTTCGAAAATCGTGCATCAGCAGGAGCAGGGATCAAGATATTTCAAAAATCAAAGAATCAGCCCACCGCAAAGCAAGTGGCTGAATATGGCTGGAAAAGCATGATGAAGGGTAAAACAGTGGCTGTACATGGTAGAATTTTTAGATGGCTGCTTTTCCTCATCCGTTTCCTGCCGCGAAAGTTGGTGGTAAATATGACAGGAAAGATGCAGACGCCCGGAAAATAATTTTATTTCTGTTTTTCTCTTGCAGCCTTAAACTCAACCCCGTCGTTCCACTTTGGAAAATAACCGTCGTTAGCCAACCGTAAGCCAATTCCATAGAACAAATAGATGTCTTCTAATGTTCCCGTTAAATCCCACCAGTCGAAATATTCGTCCGAAGGCTGGTGGTAGATGTATTTGCCGTCGTGGTACTTTGCATTGTATGCGCGTGCCGCTTCGGGGTCGATGTAATTAGTTCCACCGCTTGCCAATACGACGGGTACGCCTGCTTTAGCAAAGTTAAAATGGTCAGAGCGATAGTATCCACCGGTGGAATTATCGTAAGAACAGGTCACCGTACGTCCTTGCGCTGCTGCTGCGTCTATTACGTAGCGGTCAGTTTCTGAATGTCCAGGTGCAGAGAGAATCACGTCGCTGGTGCGCATCCTGTCGCCGTAACTGTCCATGTTGAGACATACGGCGGTTTTCTCTAACGGGAAAAGGGGATTTTGGGCATAGTATTCGGAGCCAAGCAATCCCGATTCCTCGGCTGTTACCGCAAGAAAGACAATAGAGCGTTTGGGACGTTCGGGCAACTCTTTGAAGCGTCTGCCCAGCATCATCAGGGCGGCAACGCCTGTGGCATTGTCGTTGGCGCCGTTGTAAATACTGTCGCCATTAACGGGCTGGCCAATACCCAGATGGTCCCAATGTGTTGTGTAAATGATGTACTCATCCTTTAACGAAGTTCCCGGAAGGATGGCGGCAACATTTGCCGATTCGCCAAATATTACTTCGTTGGTCGATTCGATTGTAGTTTTCAGTGGGAGCGGAAAACTCTTGAATCCCTTCTTTTTGGCGGCTGCAACCGATTCGTCCAAAGATACGCCTGCTGCTTCGAACAGTTTTTTCGCCGATTCGCCATTCACCCATCCCTGATAGGGGATTAACTCTGCATTTCCAGATTCGGAATACAGGGTGAGGGTTGAACTGAAGCGCGAATTTTGGACTACGCTCCAGCCGTACGACGCAGGTTCCGTGTCGTGGATAATCAGCGCTGCCGCCGCGCCCCGCCTGCCGGCTTCTGCAAATTTATAAACCCACCTTCCGTAATAAGTCATGTTCTTTCCGCGAAAGAGGTTGTCGTCATAGAATCCGGGGTCGTTCACCAGCAATACTACCACTTTTCCCTTCACATCAATTCCTGCGTAATCATCCCATCCATATTCCGGCGCGTAAATCCCAAATCCTGCAAATACAAAATCTGCTTTATTCACTTTCAAATGCTTGTCTGCACGTAGAGTCCAAAGTACAATGTCGTCCCAACTCCGCAGTTTAACCGTTTTTTTTGCCCCGTTGACAACGATTTCGTTGTTTTTGAGATGTGTGGCAACACTTAACAGCGGTACTTTTTGCAGAAAACTGCCTCCTGCCGCCGGCTCCAATCCAATCTCTTTGAACCTGTTGGCAATATACTCTACTGTTAGCGCCTCGTAAGGCGTGAGCGGTTTACGTCCCCCAAACGCGTCGCCGGACAGTTCGCTGGTGACGGTACGGTATAAAGTTTCGTCATTCATTCCTTGCAAGGGAACGTATTTTACGCCTGTTTGCGCAGTTGAAGACAAAGATATAGTCAGTAAAACCGTAATAAATAGAAGTTTCACCAACTTGGGCAGTTTGTCGAAAATCATAATGTGCATTTTTATGGTTTATAAAATATTTGATGGCGCAAAGATAATTCATATAAATTTCAAAAAAAATGATACCTTTGCATTAAAATCAAAAATAAAAAAGTCATGGCACATTTTCTTGACCCCAAGAATGATTTAACATTCAAACGAGTTTTCGGCGAGCACAAGCATCTTTGCATGAGTTTAATTAACAGCATGTTGCCTTTAAAGAAGCCGATTGTAAGTATCGAGTATCAGACGGGTGAACTGGTACCGGAATTAACTGATGTATTGCGCAATACAATTGTTGATGTGCGCTGTATTGATTCAGATGACCGGCAGTTTATTGTTGAAATGCAACTTTACTGGTCTGAAAGTTTCAGGAGTCGTGTATTGCTCAATGCTTCCAAGGCTTATGTGATGCAATTGGACAAAGTAGAAGAGTTTAAACTGCTTCAACCGGTATATGCCTTGAACTTCGTAAACGAAACGTTTGAGAAATCGCCCAACATGAAAGACGAATACTACCATTACTACAAGATTGTCAATGTAAAAAATACTGAAAAACAAATTGAGGGATTGGAATTTCTTTTTGTAGAATTGCCCAAGTTTAGACCCCAAAACCGTGCGGAAAAGAAATTGCATGAACTGTGGCTTCGTTTTCTCACCGAGGTTAATGAAAATACGAAAGAAATCCCTAAAGAATTGTTAGAGAACGACCTCACGCGCGAGGCGGTTGGGTACATGGAAAGGGCAGCCTATACAAAAGAACAGTTGGCAACATACGACAAGTGGAAAATTGCCGCCATGACTGAACGTAGCGCTATCAATGATGCAAAAAGAGAAGGAAAAATAGAAGGGAAAATAGAAGGGAAAATAGAAATTGCTAACAACTTGTTATTAAAAGGTATGTCAATTGAGGATGTAAGCGAAGTAACTGGTTTATCCGAACAACAAATCGAGGAACTTATCAGAAATAAATCATGAACAAATCTTCCGTCAACAAAGGTCTTGGAGTAATTCCCGTATATTTCACGGCGGCGACCACCATTCTGGGCGCTATTTTGTTTTTGCGCTTTGGTATTGCCGTAGGAACGCTCGGATTTTGGGGCGTCATTCTTTTAGTGCTTCTGGGACACGCTATCACCATTCCCACAGCGCTTGCCATTTCCGAAATTGCTACCAATACCCGTGTCGAAGGAGGAGGCGAGTACTTTATCATTTCGCGTTCGTTCGGGTTGAAAATCGGCTCTACCATCGGGATTGCGCTTTATTTTTCGCAGGCGGTGAGCGTTGCGTTTTACATCATTGCGTTTACCGAATCATTTGCGCCGCTGTTTGACTGGGTACGCAACAGTCTGGGGTTTTCTCTGCCGCGTCAGGTCATCAGCGTTCCTTCATTAGGCATACTGGCTTATGTGATGCTCAAACAAGGTTCCGGTTCGGGTTTAAAGATGCTGTATATCATTACGGGTATTCTGGCTGTGTCGCTATTGTTCTTTTTTGCGGGCAGCCCCATCGACGCGGGCGACGACCCCACGCGCATACCCGATAATTTCGGATTTTTCAACGGGGACAAATTTTTTATTTTGTTTGCCATCTGTTTTCCTGCCTTTACGGGAATGACGGCAGGGGTGGGATTGAGCGGCGATTTGCGTAATCCCGGGAAATCCATTCCGCTCGGAACCATTGCAGGAACGCTTACGGGATTAGTGGTTTACGTGCTGGTGGTGTGGAAATTATCAGTTTCCGCATCGCAGGCTGATTTAGGCGTTTTTAACGTTGTAGAGGGTGAACAGTTGGTTATGTCTAAAATAGCCATTTGGGGATTTGTTGTTATCCCTATTGGATTGGCTGCCGCAACATTTTCATCGGCAATAGGTTCCATATTAGTGGCTCCACGAACGCTTCAGGCATTGGCAAGCGATAAATGCTTGCCGTTAATGAACATCAATGCATTTCTTTCAAAAGGAAAAGGCGAAAGCCGCGAACCGCTCAATGCCTCTCTGGTAACAGTTGTTATTGCGCTGGTCTTTGTGTTAATGGGCGATGTAAATGCCGTTGCGCAAATCATTTCGATGTTTTTCCTGATTACCTACGGAAGTTTGTGTCTCATATCATTTCTCAACCATTTCGGCTCGCCGCCCTCGTATCGCCCGCGCTTCAAATCGAAATGGTTTCTTTCGCTGGGCGGATTTTTGCTGTCAGTTTGGGTGATGTTTAAAATCAATCCGTTTTATACATTTATAGCGTACATCGTCATCATTATTTTATACCTGATTATCGAAAATACCAGTAAAGACCAGAAGGGTTTGGTGAGTATCTTCAAGGGGGCGCTTTTCCAGTTGAACAGACGTTTACAGATATTCATGCAAAAACACCAGTTGAACATGGAAGACGAAGAATGGCGTCCTGCGGCAATATGTATTTCGCACAATTCCTTCAAGCGCGAAAAAACGCTCGACCTGATGCGCTGGATGAGCCATCAGCACGGCTTCGGAACGTATTTTCACTTTATTGAAGGATACTATTGCAAACAGACATATACAGAATCGCAGGCATTGTTGAAAGACCTTGTAGACAGCATGAACGAGCGAGAAAGCACCATCTATATCGACACCATGATTTCGCCTTCCTATACTTCGGCAATTGCCCAGGTAATTCAAACGCCGTCTATTTCCGGAATGGAAAACAATATGGTAGTGTTCGAATACGACAAGGAAAATCCAGATGAATTGAAGCGGATACTCGAAAACACCGGTTTGGTGCAGGCAGGCAATTTTGATATATGTATTTTCGGCAACTGCGCGGCGCCCATCAGGTATCGCAATGGAATCCATGTGTGGATAAGAACTACCGACGAAAAAAATACCAACCTGATGATTTTGCTCGGATACATCATCATGGCGCATCCTGACTGGAAGAAGAGTTATATCAAGATTTTCAATATATGCAGCGGATGTCAAAGCAGCACTGTAAAACGTGAACTGGAAGAACTGATAGCAGCAGGACGGCTGCCCATCACACTGGCCAATATCGAAATAATTCCATTTTCAGAGAATCAGTCTATTGGCGAGGTAGTAACCCAACATTCCCAAAATGCGGGGCTGACCATCATCGGTTTCTGCGGTGAAGCCATCAGACATGGGCATGCAGAATTTTTCGCAGAATTTGACAATATTGGCGATGTTTTGTTTGTGAATGCTATTCAATCGAAAGCAATAAAATAATAATCTAAAAAATATCATGAAAGAATTAATTGTAAAAAAAGTAAACACCGCCGGTGATGCACCGTGGGATGAAGTATTGAAAACGCTGGAAAACACACAGTGGAATCTGATTGACACAGTAAACTGGGCTGAATACAGTTATCGCCCGCATGTACAGTTTCGCATGGCGTATGGCGATTCGGCGTTTTTTCTGCAATACAGCGTAAAGGAACAGGCAGTGCGCGCTGTTGCCGCCGCCGATAACGGCGAAGTATGGAAGGATTCATGCGTCGAGTTTTTCGTAACGCCTGCCGGTGACGGAATTTATTACAATTTTGAGTTCAACTGCGCCGGCACATGTCTGCTGGCAGCCGGTGAATCGCGCAACGGACGGGAAGCAGCGCGAAACACCATTATTTCGCCCATCCGCCGAAATCCAAGTCTGGGAAGGCATCCTTTCGGCGAACGCAAAGGCGAAATTGAATGGAACCTGACGCTGGTGATTCCCTACACTTGCCTGTTCAAGCATCCCGACTATTCGCCTGCCGGAAAAACTGTTCGCGCTAATTTCTACAAATGCGGCGACGACCTGACAGTGCCCCATTTTTTGAGTTGGAACCCAATTCAAATAGAAAAACCGGATTTTCACAGACCGGATTTCTTTGGAACAGTGAAGTTTGTATAATAAGGAAAATTATTGGAACAGAAGGATTAATGGAAGATAAACAAAATCTTCTCGACAGAAGATATCTGGCTATGGCGCGAATATGGGGACAAAATTCTTATTGTCAGCGTCGTAAGGTAGGGGCATTATTGGTTAAGGACAAGATGATTATTTCGGATGGTTACAATGGTACGCCATCGGGATTCGAAAATATTTGCGAAGACGAACATCAGGTAACCAAACCATACGTGCTTCATGCGGAAGCAAATGCTATCACAAAAGTTGCCAAATCGAACAACAGCAGCGATGGCTCAACATTGTATGTTACGGCGTCGCCATGCCTCGAATGCGCCAAACTGATTATTCAGTCGGGGATAAAGCGGGTAGTATATGGCGAAAAATACCGCATCGACGACGGAATACGGCTGCTGGAACGCGCCGGTATCGAATTGAAATATATCGAATGTGAAATTCATGTTGAATGATGGACAAAGAAAACAGAAAAATAGATGCTTTTAAACCGTTGCTTTTCGCGCTGACTCTGTTGTGCGGAATACTCATCGGTCTTCAATTGAGAAATAACGCCGCCAGTGACAAATCCAACCGGGGGTTACTGTTTTTCTCTTCGCCCGGGAAAATGAATCAGGCGCTCGATTTTATTAAAAGTTCATACGTAGACAGCGTTTCGGCTGCTGCGCTCGAAGACGAGGCCATCAGGGGCATGTTAAAAAACCTTGACCCGCACTCTCAATATATTCCTGCATCCAATTTTGCTGCCGTCAACGAACCGATAGAAGGTAATTTTTCAGGTATCGGTGTGAAATTCAACATGATGAACGATACCGTAGTGATTGTCAATGTTGAACCCAAAGGGCCTTCAGAAAAAGCGGGAATCATGGCAGGCGACCGTATTGTCAGTGTCAATGGTTTAACGGTAGCCGGAGTGAAGATGGCAAGCAATGATATTGTGAAAATGCTCAAAGGCACAACCGGCACCAAAGTAAAGGTGGGTATCTACCGCAAAGGCAACCCGGAACTGCTCGATTTTGTCCTCACCCGCGACCGTATACCCCTTGTAAGCATTGACGCAGCATACATGATAACCTCTGAAATAGGATACATCAGGGTCAACAAGTTTTCGAAAACTACATTTCAGGAATTTACCAAAGCAGCAGATACACTGAAAGCCGGAGGAATGAAAAAAATGATAGTTGATTTGCGCGACAACCCCGGCGGAATCATTGAAAGCGCTATCAGGATATCGGAAATGTTTTTGCCGGAAGGCAAACTGATTGTATACACTCAAGGCAACGAACGGGGACGCAGCAATTACTATTCAAGCGGAAAAAATCCGGCATACAGCGACATGGAACTGGTGCTGCTGATTGACGAATTGTCGGCGTCGGCCAGCGAGATTGTGGCAGGCGCCATTCAGGATAACGACCGCGGTACGATTATTGGCCGCCGGAGTTACGGTAAAGGAATGGTACAGGAGCAACATACATTTTCTGACGGGTCGGCCATGCGCATCACCATATCGCGTTACTACACGCCTACGGGACGTTGCATCCAGAAACCCTATAACCAAAACGACAACAGTGAATATTTCAATGAATTGAATGAACGCATTTCTCACGGTGAATTAACGCAGGTGGACAGTATCCGTTTCAACGATTCGTTGCGGTATATGACGCCCGGAGGAAAGGTGGTGTATGGCGGCGGAGGTATCATGCCTGATATTTTTGTGCCTTATGATACAACCGGTTATTCCAGATATTTCCAGACTGTGATGCGCCGCGGCCATGTTTATCGCTTTGCGTTCAATTATGCTGATAATCACCGTAAGGAACTACTGCTTTTTCAGGATTACAAAGCGATGGAAACCCATTTGAAACAACGCAATGTACTTGGCGAATTTGTAACCTTTGCCGCAAATCAGGGCGTAGCAAGAAATGAAAAAGACCTGAAAATATCCGGGAAAATTATAGAAAACTATGTCATAGCATATATTGCGCGACATATTCTTGATGATAAGGGCTTTTTTCCTATTCTTAACCAGACGGACAAAATAGTACAGAAAGGAGTGGAAGTACTCTCATCCCCGATTTCTGAACAGCCATATTTTTTTGTTCATTTAACCGATACGCAATTGGGTATGATGGAAAACAATGCGGGTTTTTCGCAAGAGGCAAAAATGGTTGAAAATACTGTTTCGGCGATTAACCGTTTGAATCCTGCATTTGTTGTCATCACGGGCGATTTGGTACATCAGGAAGGAAACAGGGAGCAAATCGCAGAATTGAAACTTATTTTGGGAAAGGTAAAAAAGTCTATTCCTGTTTATTGTGTCCCAGGCAACCACGATGTCGGTCAAACAGTATCAGATGAGTTATTGGCTCTTTTCAGGTTGAACTTTAAGGATGACCGTTTTTCGTTTCTGCACAACAATACCAGATTTATTGGTATCAATTCACAGTTAATTTGGGGAAAGCGCGATACGCTTGAAAATGAGCAGTATCAATGGCTTGAGAATGAATTGAAAAAATCAACAAAAAATAATCATCGTATTGTTTTCGCACACCATCCTTTATTTCTTCAAAATATTGATGAAGAAGATGTGTATCAAAATTTACCTGTCAAGTATCGTAGCAAATACCTCGACCTGTTCGATAAATACAACGTACAATACATGTTTGTGGGACATCTGCACAGAAATCATACAGTAAATTTGGCAAATCTTTCGATAATCGCTACCAATGCTGTATGTGTCAGTCATTCTACAGAACCTCCGGGTTTTAGAA
>Ga0209737_10000571_pt1 | contig 29538 bp, 20 predicted proteins | sample TergutCu122P3_FD_187284 | JGI IMG/M metagenome (GOLD analysis project Ga0209737, IMG submission 187284) | Cubitermes ugandensis P3 segment gut microbial communities from Kakamega Forest, Kenya - Cu122 P3 (SPAdes) (version 2) | ecosystem: Host-associated > Arthropoda: Insects > Digestive system... | reverse complement strand
GAGAGGGAGGCGATAGAGTCAGCGCGCTTCGCGCGAAATGTCACCCCCTCTCCCACCCCTTCGGGGCGCCCTCTCCCGCACGCAGGAAAGGGAAAGGTAAACAGACCCTATGACTAAATTCCTACGCTTTTTCCTCCTCCTCGCCGTCCTCGCCCTCCTGTGGTGCGCCGTGCTCTGGCTCGGTCTACCGGATGAGTGGATACAAAACTTATTACAAAGTGGCTCGCTCTCTTCGCTAATCGCGGCGCATGCGGGACCCCCACTTTTCGCGGCGCTAACATTGAAAACGGGACAACGCTTCTGGCGCTGGCGTGCGAAACGCGCCGAAAAAACCACTGCCAAAAAAGAATCCAACAAAAAACAGAGCGCACTGGAAAACGCCAAAACCACACATCAGAAGGAACTGGCGCGGCGACGCGCCCACGTCGAATGCCGGGCAGCGTGGGCGGTCGTCTCCGAGACGCCGGATTGGTTCAAAAAAGAGCCGAAAAAATTCGCGCTCGTCCCACGAGAAGTAGAAAAAATTCAGGGAACGGGACGCGAGACCGCACTGACCGCTTCGCTGCGACAGGTGTTCGAGAAGGCGTTGTTGTCATGCGAGGCTTCCGCGTTTATCCCCGTCATGCTCCTCTCCGATGAGGCAGCACATCAGGATTGGGCAAAACGAGCCTGGCATGAGGCCACGGCAGCATTCGACATCGAGCATGCCCCCTCGCAACCCTGCGTCCACCTGCCCGGCCAAGGTAACATCCCGGATCGGGTGATCGATCTCTTCGAGGAAAACCCCAATCTGCCCGCCGTGCTATTGGTAGGCATGGATTCGCCTCTGGCTGAAGCACAACAAACGGACGGCCCGATAGAGCCGACATCCAGACCAGGACACGCGGTCGTCGCATTGTTGCTGAGCCGTCCAGGGTTGAGCGCCCCGAAAGATGTCCCGATCACAAACCCCGAACGCGATGCCGACCCTTACACGCCGTTCTGGGAGCGCGAACTGAAAGCAAAGCAGGTGCCCGATACGCCGGGCTGGGGACGTGTCCCCCCGGCGTTGAGACCGGCCTTTTTGCAGGCGTCTCCTCCGATAGCAACGCTGCACCGTACAAGCACAATCCGCTCTCCAGCCTCGAAGAAGTTCGCATTGAAAAAGCAGGTTCATGAGGTGCTCAAGGAGGTGTTCATTCACGGCGGGTTGCATGATGTGCCGTTCGAGGAGAAAGAACCCGAAGCTGCGCCCGAGACTCCAGCGATCGGCTGGCTCGTGCATAACACCGATTCCGCCGGTCTGGGCTCAGTAATCTTTTCTTTGATGGATCACGGCCATGATCTTGAACCCCTCGTGGAGACGAGCCACATCGCAGAAGCCCACGGCAACACGGGCGCGGCGTGTGGTGCGCTGATGCTGGCCGAGGCCACAATGCGCGCAGCGCAGTTGAAACAGCCAGTGCTGGTGGCCGAACTGTCCACAGACAGCGGCATGGGTATCGGGCTGGTACGGCCCGTGATGCAGGGGTAAAAGCGGTTATTACCGATCGAGGTACTTGATTTCTACCCCGGCTCCTGACGCTACGGGCGCACAGTTCGATTAAAACGGTTGGAATTCGAGGAAGTATCTATTAGCATCTCCTGTGCTTCTTTGGGCATGCCAGTTTTTTTGGGGACGATTCGAGAGGAGAAATGAGATGCGTCGAGTTGCACGCTCGTGCATGGGGATGCTTATAGTTTGTTTTGCCGTGATGGGCCAAGCGCAGGATTTTGAGGCAATCAAGCACTCGGCTGAACAGGGAAATGTGTCGGATCAATATAATCTCGGGGTGATGTACGCCAACGGCCTGGGGGTGGCCCGTAATGAGGCTGAGGCGGTGAAGTGGTATCGCAAGGCGGCGGAACGGGGAGATGCGGATGCTCAAAATAATCTCGGCGCAATGTACGCCGAGGGGCGAGGCGTCGCACAGAGTTATGCCGAGGCCGTGAAGTGGTACGGCAAATCAGCGCAGCAGGGAAATGCGATCGGCCAAAATAACCTCGGGATACAATTTTCCCGTGGCCAAGGCGTGGCGCAAAATGAGACGGAAGCCGCAAAGTGGTTCTATAAAGCAGCGGAAAAAGGAAAAGCGTCTGCCCAATATAACCTCGGAATGGCGTACGCCAAGGGGCAGGGCGTAGCAAAAAATGATACGGAAGCTATAAAGTGGTATCGCAAGGCGGCAGATCAAGGGCATCCGTCCGCCAAAAAAGCGCTCGAAATCATGAAAAATCAGACGGCTTCTTCCTCGCAATCCGCCCTAAGCTCACAGGAGCCTCTGACGCTTTTCGGCGCCAGACTCAAAAATGCGACACGCGCCCAACTGCGCGACGCATTCAAGAGAACTTCATTGCAAGTCAGAGAGGAAGCGGATCAGGCTTGGGGGGACGTCTACTATGGCCCCAGCGAGTTGCTGGGGATCAATGCGGTCCTGAAAGTGGGTTACACACGGGCAGGACAGTTTGCTTACGCGGAATACACTTTGTATAACCCCTCCACCACGGACACCTATATCAATACGCAGCAGGTAAAAAAAGTCGTGGATAGAGTTGCCGCTAAATACGGCAATCCGATCAAATACAACGGCAATGTCGATTTCGGCAAAGTAGAGGCCGTCTGGCAAAGAGACGGGGATATTTATATCAAGGTCTATCGCGGGTGGCCTGATACGACGACCTATCTGCGTTTCAGGGATCCTGTTACGGAAGGACAGATGGCCGCTGAAATGAGAGCGGAAAGAGCTTCGACGATGCCCGCCCAGGAGTAGAAAATGAACAATGCCCTTCCCCCTGATGGGCAAGGGCATTGGGAGGTTCAGTTTTTTTAGTCTTGCTGGATGACGGCGCAGGCGACGCGCGGGCCAGAGTTACCCGTTGGTTGCGAGACGTAATCGTCCGGGTCGGCGTGGACGATCAGGCTGCGGCCTATGATGGTGTGTTCGCCTGAGAACGTGATGCTGTTCAGGACGGTATCGAATCCGGCGTTGCCTTGGGCGTCAGCTTCCAGTGAAGGCAGGTCGCCTGCGTGGTGAGCGCCTTCTCCTATTTTGCCGTGCGCCGTCTGATGGGGATTGAAGTGCCCTCCGGCGCTCGAGGCGTCCGGTGCGCTGCAATCGCCTTTTTCATGAATATGGAAGCCGTGAGAACCAGGCGTGAGTCCACTGACTTCGACAGTGACTCGGATGCCATTATCAGCTTCCTGTTTGAAAGAGACTTTTCCCTGGACGACATTGCCCTGTGTCGGCGCAAGTAAGGCAGAAGCCTGTGTGGGCGCAGATTTGTCAGCAGACTTCACCGACGCTTTATCTGCATTGGAGCAGGCGGAGAGCAGGCCGACAACGGCAAGTACAGTGACGGGGGTAAGGCATTTTTTCATTGGAAACCTCCAGTGTGACAAAAAGCGCGTTGCGTCAAAAAGTTCCCGAAAAACGGAAACGTCCTAGAATGCCATGTTTTTTTCATGCTCGTCAAAGCTTGGCTTGTTTTTGCGCCGTACGGTCATGGTATTTTTTTTATGTTGTTTTTTCTTGTCGAGTCGAGTCGGCGTCGGTCTTGGTAGCGCTTTCTTGTGCGCGTTGCCTGCGTTCTGCGCGGTAGAGGGCGGGGACAGCCAGGGCCTGATAGAGCGGCGTGCGGCAAACCGATTTTGAAATGCCGTGGGCGATGACGGCAGTGGCCATGAGCGGTAGCAACATTTGATGGTTGGCGGTCATTTCCATGACGATGACGAAGGCCGTGATGGGGGATTGTGTCATTGCAGCCATGAAACCAACCATGCCGAGCACGAGAATGGCGGTCTGATCCCCGGCTGGGATTTCCGGCAGAAACGCGGCGATGATCGCGCCCATGCCTGCTCCGACAGCGAGCGCAGGGGCGAATATCCCGCCAGGAATGCGCGCAACGAAGGCCAGCCAGATGACCGCCATTTTGAGGAGCATGAAGTACAGCGGTAGTTGTGCGTTGCCTTCGAGCGCGGTGCGTGTTTCGGCGTAGCCCGTGCCATAGACGATGCCGCCGCTCATCAGCCCCAGAATGGCGGTTCCCAGGCCGCAGCAGGCGGCGAAAACCACCGGGCGCTGCCGGGCGAGCTTGCCGACATCGCCGGGCAGGCCGTACGCGGAGGCAATCAACAGGCGGGCGAATCCGCCGCCCAAAAAGCCGCCGAGCACGCCCGCTGTCAGCGCCGGCCACATGCCGTCCGGCCAGCCGAGGGTGAGCGTTGCCGCCGTGCGGCCAAAGTAGTTGTAGTTGCCGAGAAATGCCAATGAGGCCAGACCGGCGAGAATGACCGAGATCAGGGTCGCGCCGTTGGCGCGAAACGTCCGGTAGCGACACATTTCTTCGATGGCGAACATGATTCCGGCCAGCGGGGTGTTGAAGGCGGCGGCAATGCCTGCGCCGGCGCCCGCTGCGATGAGGTCGCGGCTCGATCCAATGCGCCCGAAACGCTTGAATCGGGTGAGCGTGTGCATCATGGAGGCGCCAATTTGCACGGAAGGGCCTTCACGGCCAACGGATGCGCCGACGAGGAGTCCGCCAAGGGTGAGGAATATCTTGGAGACGGCAAGCCGGATCGAGAGGAACTGTCGCCGTATTTCAGGCACCTCGGAAAGCGAAGCCGCAATGGTTTGCGGGATGCCGCTGCCTTCCGTGCCAGGAAAAAAGCGCAGCGCCAGCCAGGTCATGGCGGCAAAACCGGCGGGTGCGATGAAAAGCGCTATCCAGGCGTGACGGCGGATCAGTTTTTGGTGAATTTCAATGGCGCTGTCCGCGCCGAGGGCAAACAGGATGCAAAGCGTTGCGGCAACCAGCGCTGCGACCATGAGCAGCAGATGCCTTCGCCAACTGCGCAGCGACAACAGAGACAGCATGTAGCGTACGCTGCTCATGCGCGCGCGGGGCGGGCGGGCGTTTTCCGCTGGAAGAGGCGGCTCTGTCGAGGGCGCATGGGGGGCAACATCGGTGGCTGCGTCGGCGTTGTCCTCTGAAAAGGAGGGATGTGCGGAAGCACTCGCCGTGGAATGGGCCGGGTTGGGGTCAATAGGTGACATGAGAGGGGCGGCTCAAAGCGTGAAAAGTGTTGGGTTCTGCGAAATTAGGGGATATTGATGTGACGCAAACTCCCCTTCTGCGGTAGAGTACGCGCTCGTAGCCGCGTGTGCGGATATCTTTTTGGGCAGCTGAATACCATGGCAGTTGAGCTTTTTAATGATGGCAAGCATGTGTGCTTGGCTTTCTATGATCTCGTCGATGAGGCCGCGGATCACGCGGTGCAGTGTAACCAATTCCTGATTGTTGACGGGGAACATGGCGCACTTCTTGAACCTGGCGGCAACATGACCTACAACGGGTTATTGATGTCTATGGCGCGTTATTTCTATTCGCGTGACCTCGATTACATTTTTGCTTCACATCAGGACCCGGACATCATCGCTTCAGCCAACAAGTGGATGGTGACGACCAACTGCCGGGTGTTGATTTCCAAGCTATGGGCGCGTTTTTTGCCACATTTTACCACCGGGCGCAACTATACCGACCGCATTATTGGTATTCCCGATGAAGGCATGACGGTTCCGCTCGGAAATTGTAAGTTGAAGGCTGTTCCGGCTCACTTCCTGCATTCGGAAGGTAATTTCCAGATTTACGATCCGATCTCCAAGATATTGTTTTCGGGGGATCTCGGCGTTTCGTTACTCGATCATGAAGCCTCCGCCAAACCGGTGCTTGATTTCGATGCTCATATTGATTTCATGGCGGGTTTTCACCGCCGCTACATGATTTCGAACAAAATTTGCCGCTATTGGGCGCAGATGGTGCGCCATCTCGACATCGAGCAGATCGTGCCGCAGCACGGGGCGCGTTTCGTGGGTAAAGCGATGGTCAATCGCTTCATCAACTGGGTCGAGGGTCTCCAGTGCGGGGTCGATCTCATGACGCAGGATAATTACCACCTTCCCTGATGTCAGTCGGGAATTTCCTGCTGTAGCGCCAGTGTCCAGGACAGTGCCTCCATGTAACGGGCCGATGCTTGTTCGGAGGGGATGTTGCAGGCTTCGGCAGCGGGAACGATATGGCTCATGTCCGTAGTTTCGCACGCCCGCGCCAGCGTGAGCATCGCGGCATAGTTGCCCCGATTGTGGACAATGGCATCACGAATTTCGTCGGCAATGGACAGGGTCTCTAAGGCGTGTTCTATCGGTTGTTGTAGGATGACATCGATCAACGACAGGAGTCCGGTGAGGAAGATCGCTTCGCGCTCAAACACTGTCTGTGAGTTGGAAATCAGTTCCATGAAGCGCGCCCGGATGAGCGCTGTCTCGAGCACGGCTGCGGTGCGCGGCGGGTGATGGGCGCTGCTGGTGCAGAGCAGCAACATGAGCCAGCGTTGCAGCGGCAAGCGTCCCAGCAGGGTAATGGCGTGTCCGATCGATGTGGCGGGTTCTCGCAGGCCATTGGCCGCTGAGTTGATGTAACGCAGCAGGCGCAAGGTGAGGGCCGCGTCTTGTTTGAAGATGGAGACGATTTCGTGGGTCTGGGCATCTTGCTGTAGTTTTTTGATCAACGTAGCCAGATGGCCGAAACTGGGACCGAGGTCGGCCTTCTGCCAGCGCTCGCGGCTGACGATGAAGGGTCCCTGAAACAGGGTGGCTCCAATTTCATGACAGAAATTGAAATCCTCGATGCTGGGCAGGTTGTGCACCAGAATCGACATTCGCGGCGCTTTCTTGAAAATGAATTTGATGAGTTGCGCTCCTCTGTCGATTTCGATCTGGTCGGACAGGATCGACACCAGGTCGACTTCTAGAAGCAAATGGAAATAGGCGGGTGTTGCTAGCGGATCGGGGATGCCGATCCGGTATCCGCGCTTGCGTAATGCCCGAGTCCAGGCTAGCAGGTCGCTCTGCGTGGGGACTCGGGTGTCTTGGACTCGTTTGAGGATGAAAAAGGTATTGGCCGCTGGAAGCTGTGTCAGGCATGGATGACACAGAAAGGAATCCGGGATTTCGATGAAGAGGGCGCGTTGCCCGAGCAGCGGAAAAATGTTGGCATGCAGTAGATTTTGTACCAGGACTTCGGCGTAAAAATGGGAAATCCGGCGATTCTGGACGCGGATGTGAGCATGGGCGGCTTTTTGGAGCAGAAACTGGTATCCGATGATTTTCTGCTGGCGATCGAGAACGGCTTCACGACAGATGATGGACGCTTCGACATCCTTGATGCTGGAGGGGTCTGCGAAGGGGGCGGGCTGCAGGGCAGGAGGAAGCGGTATGTCGGTGTGTGTGGAATCCGGGGCGAAGGTTTCGCTTTGCGCATCGCTTTTTTCAGGCGCTGACCAATGGCGGAACAGGCGACGGAACAGACTCGACAGCATGTCGGATACCCCGGAGGATCATCCTGGATTATAGAGACCCATGCCTATGGCAGGAGGTTATACAGACGCCGGGAATGCTTGTTTCCGTGACTCAATCGGCAACCGGCGGCATTCCAGCGCGGCGGCGAATGCCGTTGAGGTAAGCGGCACCGTCGGGCGAGGCTTTGTCGCGTAGCGCCTTATACATTGTCTCGCCTAGACATTCGAGGACATCGTGCATGGCGTTGTGGCGCCCCCCCCGGGATCTGCGCAGTGTCTCGAAAGCGATTCGGATGCCGGGCGGCTGGTCGATGGACAGTTGCTCTTCGACGGCCAGATGCAGCGACATGTGCAAAAAGGGATTGATCTGTCCGTCTTCGGGGGGAAAGCTCCGTACCATGACCTCTGGATCCGAGAGCAGGCTGTGGTATTCAGGGTGTTCCAGCACGATGCCCGCTGCGACGGTTTCGAGTGGCGTAAGGACTTCCTCGGCCTGATGCTTGCGCCAGGCTTCAATGAAAAACTCTCGAACTTGCTCGCGGGTGGGATTGAACATGGATGGTATGCGCCGGAAGACGTGTCAGGGATTTTTTGGTATTTAACCTGATTTGTCTGGCCAATCACATAGATCGCGTACATAACAAGCCGCGCAATGTGGTTTTTTTGCAGTGCAAACATAGCGACCGTGCAATATTAACCAGTGGTGCGCATCGAGCAGGTAGTCGGCAGGCACCGCTTTCATGAGCGCGTCCTCGACTTTGCCGGGATCTTTGCCGGGCGCAAGTCCCGTGCGGTTGGCGACCCGGAACACGTGCGTATCGACGGCCATGACCGGCTGGCGAAAGACGGTATTGAGCACGACGTTGGCGGTTTTGCGTCCTACGCCGGGCAGGGCTTCGAGCGCGGTGCGCTCAGGCGGGACTTCGCCTGCGTGTTGCTCGATCAGCAGACGGGAAAGTGCAATGATGTTCTTCGTTTTGGCGCGGAAAAGGCCGATGGTTTTGATGCATTCGGCCAGTTGCTCCTCTCCCAGGGCGAGCATCGCCTGCGGCGTCGGCGCCAGGGCGAACAGGCGGCGGGTTGCCAGATTGACGCCCTTGTCGGTGGTTTGTGCCGAGAGTACGACGGCAACCAGAAGCTGGTAAGGGCTGCCGTATTCGAGCTCAGTACGCGGTTGCGGGGTGCGTTCTGCCAGACGGCGAAAGAATTCGCAGGCCGTTTCCGGTTTCATGGTTGTTTCAGGCAACGGGGGGCGCGGATATTTGTACCGAGTCGGGTATTTGACGGGCGCGCGCCGCACGGCGGGCATTGATCGCGTTGAACGCGGCAATCAGGCCGCCGAGCACGAAGAATGCGCCGGGCGGCAGGCTGGCAAGCGGGAAGCCCGGATAGTCAGGACCAAAAAGATGAATCGCTTTCAGGCCGGGGAAAACCATCTCGATGCCGGAGAACAGCGTGCCGTTGGCAATCAACTCGCGTAGCGCGCCGATCGATGCCAGCACCCAGATCAGGCCCACCCCCATCGTCACGCCGTCTACGGTCGATGCGGTGATGCCGTTTTTGGTGGCGTAGGCTTCGACGCGGGCAAGCACGATGCAATTGGTGGCGATGAGCGGGACAAAGACGCCGAGCAGCAGATATAGACTGTGAAAATAGGCGTTGAATGCCAGTTCGAGCACCGTTACCAGCGCCGCGATGATGAGAACGAATACAGGAATGCGAATTTTGTGGGCAATCTGGCGCCGCAGCCCGGAGATGACCAGATTCGAGAGCGCCATTGCGATGACGGTCGCTAGTCCCAGCATGGTGGCGTTGACCAGGGTGGTGCTGACGGCCAGGATCGGACACAGGCCGAGGATTTGAGCCAGGCCCGGATTTTGCCGCCACAGGCCGTTGCGGATGCTTTCCCGTAGGTATCCTTTTTCACTCATCGCTATTCCTTGTGCTCCGCGTTGAAACGGGCGCCCGCCGGGGTGTCGAAAAGCGCCTCACGGTGTGTCTCGACCCAGGCGGCAGCGCGGCCTACCGCGCGTGTGACGGCGCGCGCGGTGACGGTTGCGCCGGCGCGATAATCGAAGTTGCCGCCGTCTTTTTTGACTTCCCAGTGTGTGGCAGGCGCTGTAGCGTCTGCTTTCGCAAACTGATCGATCCAGAGATTGTCTTTCTTTTGATCCTTGGCCGGTTCGATGTAGTCGCCCAGGCCCGGCGTTTCTTTGTGCGAAGTGACCCGCACGCCGCCGATGCGACCTTCGTTGTCCAGCGAAACGACCAGATCGATGCGCCCGCTGTAGCCGTCCGGCGCAGAGGTCTCGAATACCAACGCGACGGGCGCGTTGCCGTTGCGGGCGCGCCAGACCTTGCCGACGCGGCTTTTGCCGCTGCCGTCGACTTCGATCATGTCATCGAGCAGGGCATTGTCATAAGCCAGGCCCGACAGTATTTCGCCGATGAGGAGCATTTGCCGCGCTTCGGTGGCGATACGGATGCGCTCGCGCGTCATCTCGTACGTGAACGCCATGATGAAGGTGAAGACCAGCGTGAAGGCGAACAGACTGAGCGCCGAATTCAGCGCGCTGCGCAACGCGGGCGAGAGTCCCGCTCGATTCGTCGGGCGGGAGGCAGAAGACGGTTCGGGGAGCGCGGGATCGGGAGAGGTCATGACCGGGTGTCCTTGCGCTGGCCGGTAGGCGTAGGCTGGGTCGCGTGGTTGATCAGCGGCACACAGATGTTCATCAACAACACGGCGAAGGCGATACCGTCAGGGTAGACGCCGAAAGTGCGTATGATCCAGGCGATGATCCCGACGCCAGCGGCGAAAACGAATTTGCCGAGCGCAGAACTGGCTCCCGTGACCGGATCGGTGACGATGAAAAAGGCGGCGAGCATGGCGCCGCCGCTGGCCAGATGAAAGAGCGGCGAGGGAAAACTGGCCGGCGCAATGAGCCAGAACACGCCTGCCATGAGTCCCATGCCAACGATGAAGCCAAGCGGCAAATGCCAGCTAATGATGCGGCGCGCGAGCAAAAAGAGCCCGCCGACGAGATAGCCCGCCGCGATCCATTCCCATCCCCGCCCGCCAGCGAAGCCGAAAGTTTCAGCGTTGGAGGCGAAGACAGTATGGACATCTTTCTGGTTGCTCAATCCGGTGCGCAGGGTATCCAGGGCCGTTGCGCCGGTGACGCCATCGATTTCGCGGCTGCCGCCGAAGATCAGATGCAACTGGGTGGCGAAGTCGGCGCCATCGACGGCGGGCCATTGCGACATCAGCGCCGGATAGGCGATGATCATCGCGCAATAAGCGGCCATTGCCGGGTTGAACGGGTTTTGTCCGATGCCGCCATACAGTTGCTTGGCGCCGACGATGGCCACCAGCACGGCAATGACGGTGAGCCACCAAGGCACGATGGAAGGCAGAATGAGCGCGATGAGCCAGGCCGTGACCACTGCCGAACCGTCGCTCAACGTGATCCACAGCGCACGCTTGCGCAAACGGAGCACCAGCGCCTCGGCCGCCAGCGCCGTCACGGTGGCGATAGCGAGATTGACCAGGATGCCCGCGCCGATCTGCCACACGTAGGCAGCAATGCCGGGCAGCAGCGCCGCCAGCACGGTCATCATCACGCGCTGCACACTGGTGGGTTGTCGGATATGCGGAGAAGTCATGTTTATTGATCGTGCAAAGGCGTGGCGTTGTCCTGGGCGGGAGATTGGGGCGGCTCGCCTTTGAGCGTCTCCACGGCGGCGGCGATCAGCGCGGAGTCGCCCGCAGCGGCCTTGGCGCGGGTTTCGGCGGCCTTGGCAGCCAGACGCGCGGCTTTTTCGGCTTTTTCGCGCTCCAGCCGGAGGCGGCGGCTTTCAAATCGCGCCCGGGCCTGATCGGCGGCTTTTCGCTCTTCGTTACGGGCGCGGATTTCGCTTTTGGCGAAGCGGAAGTAATCGACGAGCGGAATGTGGGCCGGGCACACGTAGGCGCAACAACCACACTCCATACAATTGGACAGATGATGACGCTCGGTATTGGCGAAGTTTTTCGCACGGCTGGCCCAGTACAGCTCGAACGGCTGCAATCCGGTCGGGCAGGCGTTTGCGCACTCCCCGCAACGAATGCAAGGTTGCTCGGGCGGCGGCGGCGGGAAGGACTCGTTCGAGGCGGCGATGAGGCAATTGCAAGCCTTGGTGACTGGCGCATCGAGGCTGCGCAGGGAAAAACCCATCATCGGCCCGCCCATCAAGACGCGGGTCGTATCGGGCTTTACCTTGCAAAATGCAAGCAGATCGGCAATCGGCATGCCGAGCAGCACATCGTAATTGCCCGGATGCTCGACATTACCGGTCACCGTGACGATGCGCGAGACCATCGACTCGCCGTGCAACAAAGCGCGGCACACCGCATGCGCGGTCGCAACGTTGAAACACTGCACGCCAAAACTGGTCAGACGTCTGCCAGGAGGCGCCTCGATGCCGGTAAGAATGCGGACGAGTTGCCTTGCCCCCCCGGACGGATAGCGAGTCGGCACGGCAACGACGGTTATTTTGTCTGCGTCCAGGCATTTGCGTGCGACAGGTTCCATGTCGCACACAGCAGCGCGCATGGCGGCAATGGCCTCGGGTTTGTTGTCCTCGATACCGATCAATATCTGCTGAGCGCCGGTCAGATGCGCCAGAATGGTCGAGCCGGTCACCACCGTGGCGGCCTGCTCGCGCATCAGGCGATCATCGCAAGTCATCCACGGCTCGCACTCTGCGCCATTGATGACCAGCGTCTCGATTTTGTTTTTGACCTTGAGGTGACTTGGAAAAATTGCGCCGCCCATGCCAACGATACCGCTTGCCTGGATGCGCAGGACTACTTCTTCGTGGCTTGCCGTGACGGGATCGAGCGGTTCTTGCGTGATCCAGTGATCTTCCCCGTCCGGCTCGATCACGATCGCCTGCGAGGCCAGCCCGGACGGATGCGCCATCGGATAGCACCCGATTTCCGTCACCGTGCCCGAAGTTGGCGCGTGAATAGCCGTCCCCGTGCCTTCAGCCTCACCGATACACTGGCCTTTCAACACCTTATCGCCAACGGTGACGATCGTCCTAGCCGATTCCTGGCTGCTCTGGATGAGCGGAACCACCAGCCGCGATGGCAGCGGCACATGCCGGATCGGCACCTCGGAAGATTCCGCCTTGTGAGTGTCTGGCTCGACTCCCCCCCGGAAGCTGAAAAGGTTTGGTGTCATGTCATCACCTTGAGTCCCGTTACGGGGTACTTCCAGCGCCAGTTCTGCGGCGTGCGCGGCTCCTCCGCCAGCGTGATGCAATCGACCGGGCAGGGCGCCAGGCACAACTCGCAACCCGTGCAAAAACGGCTCACCACCGTGTGCAACTGCTTGGACGAGCCGACAATCGCATCGACCGGGCACGCCTGGATGCACAACGTACAGCCGATACAAGTCTGCTCATCGATGAACGCCACCGTTTTCAACTTCTCGACCGGCGCCCCGCGCGGCTTGAATTCGCGCCCGAGCATTTCTGCCAGCTTGCGCGCGCCATCGTCGCCGCCCGGCGTGCACAGGTTGATCTCGGCCTCGCCGCTGGCAATCGCTTCGGCGTAAGGCTTACAGCCCGGATAACCGCACTGGGCGCACTGAGTTTGCGGCAGGATAGCGTCGATCTGTTCAGCCAGCGGATTTCCCTCGACCTTGAAATAAACGGCGGCATAGCCTAGCGTCGCGCCAAGCACGAAGGCCATTCCTGTCATGATAAAAAGAGCAACAAGCATCGGTCTGGAAAAACGGAAAAACTGGGGAAAAGTTCGGAACAGTACAACGCGGTTCTTTAATGATTGAAACGATCCAATCCGGCGAAGCCCAGGAAGGCAAGGCTCATGAAACCGGCAGTCATCACGGCGATCGGCACGCCCCGGAACGCCAGCGGCACATCGGCCCCCTCGAACCGTTCTCGGATGCCGGTAAACAGAATCAGGGCAAACGTAAAACCCACCGCAGAACCGAAGCCGAACAGCAAAGATTCGAGCAGGCCGTGACCCAGATTCGTGCTCAACAGAGGAATGCCGAGCACGGCGCAGTTAGTCGTAATCAGCGGCAAGTAGATACCGAGCACCTGATGCAACAACGGACTGGTCTTGTGGATGACCAGTTCCGTGATCTGCACGATGCCCGCGATCACGATCAGAAACGCCAGCATGCGCAGATAGATGAGATCGTACGGCGCCAACAAATAATGATAGATGAAATAGCTCGTCCCCGAAGCCAGCGTGAGCACGAAAGTCGTTGCCATTCCCATGCCAATAGCCGTTTCGAGCTTTTTCGATGTCCCCAAGAACGGGCAAAGCCCAAAGATGCGGACAAAAACTACATTATTGACAAGAACAGCGCCAAGAATGACGAAAAGATAGCTCATTTGGATTTGGGGTGGTCAAATGAAGGTGAACAAATAAAAAACAGGGAATTATATAAAGACTCAGGCAAACATGGAAGTTGCCTGCACGCATTCGCGCACGAGCGCTGGCCCGCGAAAGACAAGGCCGCTCATCAATTGCACCAGCGTTGCCCCGGCCTCGAGCTTTTCGCGCGCATCCGCCCCGCTGAGCACTCCCCCCGCTGCGATGATCGGTATCTCGCCTGCCAGTTCTTGCGCGAGCTGGCGCACCACGGCGGTCGAAGCCGCCAACAATGGCGCGCCTGACAGGCCGCCGGGCTGATCGGCGTAGCGCAACCCCTCCACTTTATCGCGAGCGAGCGTGGTGTTCGTCGCGATGACGGCATCGATACGATGACGGCGCAACGCATCGGCAATATCCGTGATGCCGGTGGAGTCCAGATCTGGCGCGATCTTCAGCGCCAGTGGCACATAGCGGCCATACTGCTCGGCCAGACGATGCTGCGCTTCTTTCAGGCGGGCGAGCAGTCGATCCAACTCGGAGGCGCCTTGCAACTGGCGTAGATCTTTCGTATTGGGCGACGAAACATTGAGCGCCACATAACTTGCCACTTCATACACCTTGTTGAAGGCCGCAAGATAATCATCGGCGGCGTTCTCCATCGGTGTGCCGACATTCTTGCCGATATTGATGCCGAGAATGCCCTTGTATTTAGCGGCGCGCACATTGGCGAGCAGCACATCGACCCCGTGGTTATTAAAACCCATACGGTTGATGAGGGCATGCGCCTCCGGCAGCCGGAAAAGGCGCGGGCGCGGATTTCCCGGTTGCGCGCGTGGCGTGACCGTGCCGATTTCAAGAAACCCGAAACCCATCAGCGCCAATCCATCGATCGCCTCGCCATTTTTGTCGAGTCCGGCGGCAAGCCCGATGCGATTAGGAAAGCTAAGTCCCATGACGTCGACCGGCGTAGCGATGTGGGGCCGCTTGGCGGGCAACAGGCCGCCCGTAGTGCGCAGGACCGCAATGGCAGTTTCGTGCGCGGTTTCGGGATCGAACGAAAACAATAAAGGGCGAACAAGATCGTAAAGCATGGGCGCGATTGTAACGGCTCATGCCCGAAGGCGCGAGTAGCAAGTAACGCGTAGCGGGGAGATCGATGGCCGGGAAGATTGGGGCGACTCGAGGCAACAGGCTTTTATATGTCACTTAGTGTTCAAAAATACCAGAAATCTGAAAATTCTTAATACAAGAAAATGCCATTCTTTATGTTATCTTTATTAAATTAGACGGGTTGTAACGATAAGGGAGGATATAACTCTTATACGTGTACGCACTATGAATACCAATTAGTTTCTATACGTGCACGCACTATGCGTATCAATACCTCGCAAAGAGGCAGCTAAAGAAGTGGGCCTCATCATGCCGAAGTAGCCAGGGAGTATCGCCATGAGTTCCAGAACCGAGCCAGGAGATAATTATTTTAATTGGTCAATTATCGTAGCGATGATTGGTTCTGTCATGGTTCTGCTACTGCACATGGGATGGGTTGTCGAACTGGATCATTGCTACTCTTTTTTGGTAGCGGCGGGTGTGACCTTGCCCATGGCGCTGATTATCGCCTTCGTGATGAAGCGAGTACGAGAACTCCTGGGTAATCAGGACGAAGGAGGATATTATCGAGCAGCCAGTTTTATTGCCTTGTTCAGTATTGTAGTATATTTCAATATTCGATTGCCGCAATATTTCAATATAGGTCGCATGGACTATGTGATCATTTTAATCTTTATCAGTTTTTTGCTCATCACTATCGTAGCGATTTTGATGTGTTTCATCAAAAACCTTAACTTTATGTCCTTTATCATTCCACTGCTTCTTTTTCTTGTGTTTGTCGCAGGTAACATGTATCTAGGTAATTATTATCATTACTTCAGCACCTGCTTGTCGATGTGTGTTATCTGCGCACTCTATTGTCGATATAAATCACTTTTCTATCTTACCATTATACTCAATATAATCACGTTAGCGCTGATTTTGAGTGACTTCCCCCTGATCGAGGCGAGCGTACCCTATCGGTTTGTGTTTGTTTTGTGGGTGATCGTCATGTTCATCATGGTTTTGGTTTTGTTGCTGACACGCTTTGCCTCCGACAGAAATTTGCGCTCGACCCGAGCGGAAGACGCTTTCGGTGCACTGATGTCGAGCACGCCAAACATTGTTGCGCTGGTCGACGAGGCGAACCGCGTCTCCTATATCAGCGAACAGATGGCGAAACTGGCCCGTGTCGAAGACACAAAAATGACTGTCGGGCGTCCATTGATTGATCTTTTTCATCAAATGGATATGAAGTTGATGATCAGCAACATTTTTGAGCACGACAGTTTTTATGATGACACGGTAGAGATCAAGGAGAATGGTAAATCATCCTATTTCAGAATAGTATCTGGCCTGATTACGAAAACCGAGAATAAGAATAATAAAAATCTGAATAAAGATAAAGTGAGTAAACAGGGCAGATCTATTGTTATCAGTGATGTCACTCCTTTGGTTGAGGCCAGACTGGAAGCAGAACAGGCCAACCAATCCAAGAGTATGTTTCTGGCAAGAATGTCCCACGAAATTCGCACGCCGATGAACGCCATTATTGGCATGAGTGAATTGATTTTGCGCCAAAAAAATATATCCAATATTGTTTATTCCTACGCAGCAGATGTGAAGCAGGCGGGAACGAATTTACTATCCATTATCAATGATATACTTGATTTTTCAAAAATAGAATCCGGCCGGCTGGAACTGGTACTGGCGGAATACGAACTGGGCTCCTTGTTGAACGATGTGATGACGATTACTAAAATGCGTTTAGTAGAAAAGCCAATTCGATTTTATATTAACGTTGACAGTCATTTGCCGAGTACGTTGATGGGCGACGAAACACGTGTTCGTCAGATATTGCTGAACCTGCTCTCTAATGCCGTGAAGTATACAAGAAAAGGGTATATTTCCCTTCATGTGGATGGTAAAGCAATAGAATCGGATAAATATGAAATACAGTGTAGGATACAAGATACGGGCATTGGTATTAAAGAAGATGATATGAAAAATCTGTTCAATGAATTTGTACAAGTCAATACTCACAATAATAGGGATGTAGAAGGCACAGGATTAGGGCTTGCGATTTCACATAATCTTAGCCGAAAGATGGGCGGAAATATTACGGTCGAAAGTGATTATGGAAAAGGATCAACTTTTACAGTGACCTTCTTGCAGAAGGTTCGTGAATATCACCGTTTTGCAGAAGTACTGGAGCCAGGCAAAAAAAGTGTTTTGCTTTATGAGCCGTGTCGGAAATATGCGGAAAGTGTTTTCATGACCATTGAAAATCTGGGCGTGTTTTGCAAACGTGTCTATTCTCATGAAGATCTTGTTGATGAATTGTCGAAGTATCGATACGATTTTATTTTCGCGCCTCGCTATTTGATAGAAAGATCTATTGCTGAAATACAACGACTGAACCTCGATAGTGTGCCGGTGATTTTCGACGCAGAATCTGACGAACATATATCTTTGCCTAATGTACGCGCGCTGGTCATGCCAGCGTATGCACTGACCGTTGCCGATATCCTGAATGGCTTTACCGATGTGAAGCATTATCTCCATGTCGCCGAGGACAGGATCCGTTTCATTTTTCCAGACGCGAAAGTTTTGATCGTAGATGATCTTGCCATCAATCTGCGCGTGGCACAGGGGCTGATGGCCGTCTATGAGATGCAGATAGAGTGCGCCGAAAGCGGGCCTGAAGCCATCAAAAAGGTACAAGAACGACAATATGACGTTATTTTCATGGACCACATGATGCCGGGCATGGACGGCATGGAAGCGACGGCCGTTATTCGTACGCTGCAAGGCGGGTACTTCAAAAAAGTGCCTATTCTTGCATTGACTGCCAACACTGTTTCCGGGATGCGAGAGATGTTTCTTGAAAATGGTTTCAATGATCTCCTTTCCAAGCCGGTTGAAATTGCCAAGTTGAACGAAATCCTGGAAAAATGGATTCCCAAGGAAAAACGCCGGACAGTGCCATTGTCAGCAGAAAAATCAAAGAACGAAAATCGGGAGATTACCGTAAGCTTTCCAAGTATCGAAGGCGTGGATGTTTCTGCCGGTCTGTCGCGTATCGGCGGTTCTGAAGAACGCTATTGGGGGCTTCTCGAAATTTTTCTACGAGATGCAAAGGAACGCCTTCCGTTACTGAAAATCCCCGCGCCGGGCAAACTTAAAGCGTTCATTACGCACGTTCATGCGCTGAAAAGCGCTTTGACCAATATTGGCGCAGAAGCGTTGTCGGAATCGTCAGCCTTGCTGGAGATTGCCGGTCATCGAGATGATGTGTCGTACATACATAAACATCTGGATGATTTTTGTACCCAGTTGACTTCCTTGAATGCACGTATAGACAAAGCGATTGCGGAAAAGTACGACCGCGATACAATGCGGGAAAGTAGGGAAGATGCGGACGATTTGCGCTGGGATCAGGAGATTGCCCGGCTGAAAGCGGCACTGAAGGCAGAGAACATCGCCAGCATGGACGAGTCCATGGCCGTCTTGCGATCTATGCCTTTATCGCCGGACGGAAAACGGCAGACCCTGGTATCGAGAGTCTCTGGATTAATATTGGTTTCAGAATTTGAGCAAGCCTTGCAAGTGATTGAGGCGATGTAAAACATTGCAGTGGAAAAAAATCCACTCCAGCGTGCATCGTCGTACGAACCCTGTGACAGGAGCACGGCTATGATTGATAAAACTGATCCAGGAAACGACTATTTTTATTGGTCGATTATCATGGCGATAACCGCCACCATCATCATTGTGCTCCTACATATGGGATGGATCATTAAATCAAATCATTATTCTATCCTGCTTGTCCCTATTTATATTTCCTTGGCAATGCTGTTGGTCATTATTCCCACGCTAGGACGTGTACGAAAATTGCTAGGTACTCAGGATGAAGGAGGATATTATCGATCAGCCAGTTTTTTTGCCTTATTCAGTGTTATGGCTTTTCTTAATATCCGATTGTTGCAATATCTCGGAACAGGAGAAGTGGACAAGGTAATCCTCTTGGTTATCGTATGTTTTTTGCTTGTTATCGTGATGGCGCTTTTGATGAGTTTTGTCAGAAATCTTGCCTTCATGTCCTACATGATTCCATTTCTTATTTTAATGGTATTTGTTGTCGGTAATTTATATTTTGACGATCATTCTTATTATCTGAGCACGAGTGTGTGTATATGTGGTATCGGTGCACTCTATTGTCGATATAAATCGCTGCTCTATTTTATTATTACAGTCAATATAGTCATTCTTGTATTGGTTTTGAGTGGTGTCCCGGTGTTTGGTATAAATGTGCCCTATGATCTTGGGTGTATTTCATGGGGAATTTCCATTTTTGCTATGTATTTGCTTCTGTTGCTGACTCGTTTTGCTTCCGACAGGAATTTACGTTCGACTCGAGCAGAAGATGCTTTTAGTACTCTGATGGCAAGCACGCCCAACATTGTTGCGCTGGTGGACGAAATGAACCGTGTCACCTACATCAGTGAGCCGTTGGTAAAATTAGCCAATGCCGGAAGCATAAAAATGGCAGTTGGACGTCCGTTGATCGACCTTTTTCAACAGATGAACATGAAATTGATGATCAGCGATATTTTCGAGCATGACGATTTTTACGATGACACGGTAGAAGTCGAAGAAAATGGCGAGTCATCCTATTTCAGAATCGTATCCAGCCTGTTCTCAAAGGCTAAAAATAATAATGAAAACAACAGGCGGGGCAGATCTATTATCATCAGTAACGTAACCCCCCTGGTTGAAGCCAGATTGGAAGCGGAGCAGGCTAACCAATCCAAGAGCATGTTTTTGGCTAAGATGTCCCATGAAATTCGTACTCCGATGAATGCTATTATCGGTATGAGTGAATTGATTCTGCGCCAGAAAAATATATCCAATATTGTTCGTTCTTATGCGGCAGATGTGAAACATGCCGGGACGAGTTTGTTAGCAATTATCAATGATATTCTTGATTTTTCGAAGATAGAGTCCGGCAAAATGGAACTTGTGCCGGCGGAATACGAATTCAACTCTTTGTTGAACGATGTGGTGACGATTATTAAAACACGTCTAATAGAAAAGCCGATAAGGTTCTATATTTATGTTGATAGTCATTTACCCGCTAAAATGGTTGGTGATGAAACGCGTGTTCGTCAAATATTGCTGAATTTGTTGTCTAATTCTGTGAAGTATACAATAAAAGGACATATTTTACTTCACATCGATGGTAAAGCAATAGAACCGAATAAATATGAAATACGGTGCAAGGTGCAAGATACGGGGATCGGTATTAAAAAAGATGATATGAAAAATCTGTTCAATGAGTTTGTGCAGATTGATTCTATCAACAAAAAGGGTATAGAAGGTACGGGACTGGGACTTGCGATTTCACATAGTCTCAGTCGAAAGATGGGGGGAGATATTACGCTCGAAAGCGATTATGGTAAAGGATCGATTTTTACTGCTACGTTTTTACAGGAGATTCATGAGTATCACCGTTTTGCAGAGGTTTTGGAGCCAGGCAAAAAAAGAGTGCTGTTTTATGAACCACGCCGGCAATATGTAGAGAATGTTGCCATTACCATTGAAAATCTGGGCGTGTTTTGCAAGCGGGCATGGTCTCATGAAGAGTTTATCAATGAATTGTCGAAGCGTCAGTACGGATTTGTTTTCGCGCCTCGCTATTTGATGGCGGAAATTCTTGCTGATGTAGAGCAGTTTGATCCCGATGCGGTGCCAGTGATTTTTGATGCGGAACCGGGTGAACATATGCCTATGCCCCATGTACGCGCGTTGGTCATGCCGGCTTATGCACCTACCGTTGCCGCCATTTTGAATGGTTTGCCCGACGTGAAGCATTATGTCCATGCCGCCGAGGACGGAATCCGTTTCACTTTGCCGGACGTGAACGTTTTAGTGGTGGATGATCTTGTTATCAATCTGCGTGTGGTGCAGGGACTCATGGCCATCTACGAGATGCGGGTCGATTGTGTTGAAAACGGGCTCGAGGCCATTAAAAAGGTACAAAAACAACAGTACGACATTATTTTCATGGATCACATGATGCCGGGTATGGATGGCATGGAAACGGCTGCCGCTATTCGTGCACTGGAAGGCGAGTATTTCAAGAAAGTGCCTATCATTGCGTTGACTGCCAATACCGTTTCCGGGGTGCGTGAGATGTTTCTTGGAAATGGTTTTAGTGATTTCCTCTCCAAGCCGATTGAATTTGTCAAGTTGAATGAAATTCTGGAAAAATGGGTTTCCAAGGAAAAACACCGAGCCATACTGTCACCGGCAGAAAATTTAAAAAATGGAGATCAGAGCAGCACAGTGCGTTTTCCTGATATTGAAGGCGTGGATATTTCTGTTGGGTTATCACGCGTCGGGGGCGCCGAAGAACGTTACCGGAGTCTCCTCGAAGTTTTCCTGCGGGACGCGAAAGAACGTCTTGCATTGCTGGAAAAACCAACGTCCGACAATCTGAAGGCATTTACCACGCATGTTCATGCCTTGAAAAGCGCTTTGGGCAATATCGGCGCAATGGCATTGTCGGAATCATCCGCTTTGCTGGAAGCTGCCGGCCATCGAGGCGATATCTTGTTCATACGTGAACATGTGGATCATTTCCGCACGGGACTGATTTCCCTGAGCGCACATATCAGCAGGGCAATCACGAAAGAACGCTTCCGTGACGTGATGTGGACAAGCACAGATGAGGCGGAGGATTCATCTTGGAATCGGGAAATTGCCCAATTGAAGGCCGCCCTGAAAGCAGAGGACATCGACGGTATCGATACTTCTATGGCGATTTTGCGGTCTCTGCCTTTGTCGCCGGATGGGAAACGGCAAGCTCTGATCTCTACGCTGACTGGATTGATACTGATTTCGGAGTTCGAGCAAGCCCTGCAAGTCATCGAAGCGATGTGAACACGGTAGATAGAGGTAGGTTGCTTATGTTATTTGTAGCTATAGATATCATGTATGATTCATTGGTTTCCCCTGCGTCATATGTACGTTGATTGTGTCGCGCGGGGTTTGTAGCATGTATGGCTGTGAATTTTTGCACTTATCCGATCCGGCTGATGCACTATTTTCATGGAACGATCCATGCTCGGCCTATTCACTTCAGAATGTTAAATGTTGATACGTTTATTTTTGCATCGAAGAGACTGTAAAAATACGCCTTTGTCATTGTTGGGCTGAAGCGGCAAGGAGTGCGAAATGAGCGATGTACGCGAGTTGATCATGCTGGTGGACGATAACCTTGCCAATTTGATGGTTGGTAAGGAGGCCCTGTCTGATACGTACAGCGTGATAACAGTTCCTTCTGCGTCGAAAATGTTCGAGTTATTGACGCGCTATACACCGGAGTTGATTTTGCTGGATGTCGATATGCCTGGAATGAATGGATACGAGGCAATCAAGGTACTGAAAAGTAATTCAAAAATGAGAAGTATTCCCGTTATTTTCCTGACGGGTATGAATGATTCTACCAGTGAACTACAAGGGTTAAATTTGGGTGCGATTGATTATATAACCAAACCATTTTCTGCGCCTCTTTTGAAAAAACGGGTCGAGGTTCATATTCTGGTAGAGAAGCAGAAAAAAGAATTACAGAATTACAATGAAAATTTGCAACAAATGGTGGATGATAAAACAAAAACGATACTCAAACTACAGAATAAAGTATTGCAAGCGATGGCAGAGTTGGTGGAAGGCCGGGATACTTTTACAGGAAACCATATCGAACGGACACAAATCTGCTTGGAGGTTTTATTATCCGCTATGCAGACAAATGATGTTTACAAGAATGAAATAATTGGCTTGGATAAAGACTTGTTGCTTCAATCCTCGCAATTGCACGATGTTGGAAAAATTGCCATTCACGATAGTATTCTTAAAAAACCGGGTAAGTTAACGCAAGAAGAATTTGAGGAAATGAAAAAACATGTCATCTATGGCGTTCATTTTATAGAAAAACTTGAGGAAGATGGAGAGGATAGCCTCTTTTTGCAGCATGCTAAAATTTTTGCCTATTACCATCACGAAAAATGGGATGGCTCCGGTTATCCCAATAAACTCGCAGGTAAAGACATTCCGCTGCTGGGTCGCCTGATGGCCGTCGTCGATGTTTACGAAGCCCTGATTTCTGAGCGTTGTTACAAACCGGCGTTTGATCATCAGACGGCGGTAAATATCATTCTGCAAGGCAAGGGAACGAGCTTTGACCCGGACTTGGTTGATCTGTTCGAGCAATGTTCAGAACAATTGCCATTATTCATGTCGCACAGCGTGAAAACGAAAAAGGAAAAAGATGAGAATCAGAATCATCTAAATTCTATCCCCGTGCATTTGAACAAATGAACGGAGAAACTGTGATGCCACCCTCCATCTTGTCCGCTAGACATTTCTTTGTTGTGAATCCTGTAAGTTTTGGCAACCGACAAAAAATGGAGGCCATCATCGCGGGCGTACACCGTTTTTTTGATGCGATGGATTATTCATCGCCATGGGCGCCGCCAGATTATGCTGTTCATATTTCACGCTTTCCGCGCGATGCGATCTGTGCGATTCAGCGGTTTGCCAACCTTGTTTCGTCTGATGCGCCACTCAGAGTGTATGCCGTGGGCGGGAACGGTATATTGTTTGATTGTCTGAATGGTGTTGTGGGGCTGCCAAATATAGAACTAGGTATTATGCCCTACGGAGAAGAAAGCGATTTTTATCGCGTCTTTGGGGAGGAAAATCGAGATATTTTCAATTCTCTGGAGCGACAAACCCGAGCGCCTTCCGTTCCAATGGATGCGTTGTTTTGTGGTAGCAACTACGCTTTGAACCATTGCCTGATCGGTCTGGAGGCGTTGTCCAGCGCCAATATCAGGAGAATACGAGAAAGGCCTACTTTCCTGAATCGACGCCTGTCAGGTTTTTCTAGTACTTTACGCGTCAATTCCGTGTATTTTTTAGGTGCCATGAACGCCGAGATACTCAGACAGAATTACCGAATATGGATAGACGATGAGAATTTGTGTGGGGCGCGGGCTTTCATCAATATTTCAAATAGTCCGTGGTATGCGGGAAAAAAATACGCTATCCCGGAAGCCGACCCGAGCGATGGTTGGTTGGATGTACTGATGAGTAATAATGTGGGGATACTGAATATGTTTAAAGTGTTTAATCAGTATGTGAATGGCCATTACGCAAAGTATCCACATTTGCTTACCTATCGACGTGCAAAAAAAGTCTTTTTAACCTCCAATAGTCCACTCATACTCGATTTGGACGGAGAGACTTTTTACGATAAGTACATTTCTGTGGAAATCAAGCCAAGCGTAGTACGCATCATTGACCCAACTCAGGTGCCGCAGGAGTGAAAATGATTTTCAAAAATAATACTGAAAATCATTATTTTCGCTGGTCACTGATGTTGGCGTTGCTGGGCACCCTCTGCATTACTTCGCTGTACTTATTATTTAGTATCGAATTCAATCATAGTTTGATTTTGGCTTCGATACTTTGTGTTTCTTTAGCAATGTTATTAATCATTGTTCCAACAATGCGGCGAATACGGAGAATGTTAAGTGGACGAAATGAGCTAGGTTATTATCAGGCTGCAAATCTTTTTGTTTTTGTGGGGATTATGAATTTTATTAATCTCAGATTGTCGAAATATATTGAGGCTGAGTTATGGAATAATGTAATTGTTTTAGTGCTGGCATGTTCAATACTTGTGATTGTGATAGCATCTCTAATGGTTTATATCAAAAATATTTCATTCATATCATTTATAGTTCCATTGATTGTTTTTGTAGTGTTTACAATAACCTATATTACTGATGGACAACTTTATTATTTTTGTGTGGCCCTCTATTTATGCGGTGCTTGTGCGATTTGTTGTCGTTATAATTCTTTATTGTATTTTACTATTTTTGTAAATGCTACAATTTTAATATTAGTATTGTTGGGCGTGCCATTATTGGGAGAAAGAGTTTCCTTTGAAAATGTGATTCTATTGTGGGGACTCTCTATTTTTATTATGATTTTTTTTCTGATGTTGGTACGCTTTGCTTCGGGTAAAAGTGTACGATCATCTAAGGCAGAAAATGCTTTTGCTGCATTGATGGCGGCAACGCCTAATATTCTTGCTTTGGTAGATAAAATGAATCGTGTTACTTATATTAGTGAGCCTATGGCAAAATTGGCTCATATTGAAAATACTGAAATGGCTGTCGGTCGTCCATTGGTTGATCTTTTTCATCGCATGAATATGAAGTTGATGGTGGGGGATATTTTTGATAAGTCTGGTTCTTACGAGAATACAATTGAGATAAAAGAATACGATAAGTCATGGTACTTTAAAATTGTATCCAGCCAATTTACAGAGAGCCATGATATCGATGTCGACGTAGATATGGAAGGCAGGTTTATCGACATCAGTGATGTGACTCCCTTGGTTGAGGCCAGATTGGAAGCGGAACGAGTCAATCGCTCGAAGAGTATGTTTCTGGCAAGAATGTCCCACGAAATTCGTACGCCAATGAATGCCATTATTGGTATGAGCGAATTGATTTTGCGTCAGAAAAATATATCCAGTATTGTTCATTCTTATGCGGCAGATGTGAAGCAAGCAGGGACGAGTCTATTGGCCATTATCAACGATATTCTTGACTTTTCCAAGATAGAATCCGGTAAACTGGAACTTGTACAGACGGAATATGAATTGGGTTCTTTGTTGAACGATGTGATTACAATTACCAAGATGCGCTTGGTAGAGAGTCCAATACGACTTCATGTCTACGTTGACAGTCGTTTGCCCGGTAAAATGGTTGGCGATGAAACGCGTGTTCGTCAGATATTGTTGAATCTGTTATCCAATGCTGTGAAATATACAAAGAAAGGATATATTTCCCTTCGTATGGAGGGTAAATTAATTGAATCGGGTAAATATGAGATTCAATGCAAGGTAGAGGATACCGGTATTGGTATTAAAAAAGATGATATAAAAAGCTTGTTTGATGATTTTGTGCAAGTCAATCTGCGTGATAACAAAGGTATAGAAGGTTCCGGGCTAGGGCTTCCAATTTCTCTTAGCCTGAGCCGAATGATGGGGGGAAATATTACGGCTGAAAGCGATTATGGGAAGGGGTCGATTTTTACGGTTACGTTTTTACAGGAGGTTCGTGAATATCGCCGTTTTGCGGAGGTTTTGGAGCCAGAAAAGAAGAGTGTTCTGTTTTATGAACCGCGTCGGCAATACACAAAAAGCGTTGGCATGACTATTGAGAATTTGGGCGTGTTTTGTAAGCACACGCAGTCTCATGAAGAGCTTATTGATGAATTGTCGAAGCGTCAGTATGGATTTATTTTCGCGCCTCGCTATTTGATGGCGGAAGCTGTTGCGGAAGCCGAGCGGTTTGATCCTGATGCCGTGCCAGTGATCTTCGACGCGGAGCCTGGTGAGCATATGCCTATGCCTCATGTGCGCGCGCTGATTATGCCGACTTATGCGCCTACTGTTGCTGATATTTTGAATGGTTTGTTCGATGTGAAGCATTATATCCGTATCGCTGAAGACGGAATCTGTTTCATTTTGCCGGACGCAAAGGTTTTGATCGTGGACGATCTTGCTGTTAACTTGCGTGTGGCACAGGGACTTATGGCTGTCTATGAGATGCAGATCGATTGTGTCGAAAGTGGACCTGGCGCCATCGAAAAGGTGCAAAAACAGCAGTACGACATTATTTTCATGGATCACATGATGCCGGGTATGGATGGTATGGAAACGACGGCCCTTATTCGTGCATTGGAAGGCGAGTATTTCAAGAAAGTGCCTATTGTTGCGTTGACTGCTAATGCTGTTTCCGGGATGCGTGAGATGTTTCTTGAAAATGGGTTTAGTGATTTTCTTTCTAAGCCAATTGAGTTTGCCAAGTTGAATGAAATTTTGGAAAAGTGGATTTCCAATAAAAAACGCCGAGCCATATTGTCTCCGCCAGGAAGTTCAAAGGAGGGAAATCAAACCGCCGCCGTGAGTTTTCCGAATATTGAAGGCGTGGATATTTCTGTTGGGTTGTCGCGTGTCGGGGGATCTGAAGAACGTTATCGGAGTCTCCTCGAAGTTTTCCTGCGGGACGCGAAAGAACGTCTTGCATTGCTTGAGAAACCAGCATCCGACAATTTGAAGGCTTTTACGACGCATGTTCATGCCTTGAAAAGCGCCTTGGGCAATATCGGCGCGATGGCATTGTCGGAATCGTCAGCTTTGCTGGAGGCTGCCGGCCATCGGGGTGATATATTGTTTATACGTGAGCATGTGGACCATTTCCGCACCGGGTTGACTTCTTTGAACGCGCATATCGGCAGGGCAATCACGAAAGAACGTTTCCGCGACGTGATGTGGAGAAACGCAGATGAAGCGGGCGATTCACCTTGGAATCGGGAGATTGACCGGCTGAAGATTGCTCTGAAAGCAGAGGACATCGATGGTATGGATACGTCTATGGCAATTTTGCGGTCTCTGCCTTTGTCGCTGGATGGAAAACGGCAAGCCTTGATCTCGACACTGGCTGAGTTGATATTGATTTCGGAGTTTGATAAAGCCCTGCAAGTGATCGAGGCGGCGGGTTAGCGCGGTTTCGATTTAGTCATGCACAACAGACCCCCAGCCCGTCATTGCTGACCCCCAACCCGTCATTGCTGAGCCCCAGCCCGTCATTGCGAGCGAAGCGAAGCAATCCAGCAATGCCCAAAGAACGCCTGGATTGCTTCGCTTTGCTCGCAATGACGCTGTGTATTCAAAAAAAACGCCGCTTTTTCAGCGGCGTTTTTGATTCCGGTGTTCGGAGAGATGCCAACGATTACTCGAATTCGATGATTACCTCGTCTACCGACAGGCTCGCGCCTGGTTGGGCGACGATTTTTTTCACCTTGGCGTCGTGCTCGGCTCTGAGGATGTTTTCCATCTTCATGGCTTCGATGACGACGAGCTTTTCGCCCGCTTTGACTTCCTGACCTTCGGCGACCGAGACCTCGCGCAGCAGACCCGGCATCGGGGAGATGAGGAACTTGGAGAGATCGGGCGGCGCTTTTTCGGGCATGAGCGAGAGCAGGTAGGCGGCGCGCGGGGTCATGACGATGGGCGCAATCTGAAGCCCGAAGTGGGAGATGCGGTAGGTGATGCCTTGCCGCTCGATTTGCAGACAGATCGGCTGGCCGTTGACGGTGCCGGTGAGCAACTGGTCGCCAAAACTCCAGTCGGAAACGATGTCGTAGGTTTTGTCTCCGTGGGTGATGGACATGCCGCCCTTGGTGTGCGTGGCTACGAGCGGGTAGTGCTTGCCGTGCATCACGGCAACCCACTCGCTCGTCACCTTGCGACCAAAGCCCGGATGCTGGCCGCTGATCTTCATGACGCGGTTGATGTAACGCAGACGGGCAAAGGCGGCGATTGCGGCGAGCAAGGCCGGGTCGTCGTGCGGAACCATCGAGGAGTCGAAGCCGTCGGCGTACTCTTCGGCGATGAAGCCGGTGTTGAACGTGCCGGACATGAAGCGCGGATGCTGCATCAGCGCGGCCTGGAACGGGATGTTGCTGCTGATGCCGCGGATGACGAAGCCGTTGAGCGCGTCACGCATGCGTTCGATGGCTTGTACGCGGTTTGCTCCGTGTACGATGAGTTTGGCGATCATCGAGTCGTAGAACATGGAGATTTCGCCGCCTTCATAGACGCCGGTGTCGACCCGCACGGAGGTGCTTTCGGGCGGCGCGCGGAATTTGATGAGGCGTCCCGTGGAGGGGAGGAACCCTCGGAACGGGTCTTCCGCGTTGATCCGGCACTCCATCGACCATCCTTTGATCTTGACATCTTTCTGGGTGATGCCCAGCGGCTCCCCGGCGGCGATGCGAATCATCAGTTCGACGAGGTCGAGCCCGGTGATGTACTCGGTGACGGGGTGCTCTACCTGGAGGCGGGTGTTCATTTCCAGGAAGTAGAAGCTCTTGTCTGCGCCGACGACGAATTCCACCGTGCCGGCGGATTCGTACTGTACGGCGCGGGCGAGTGCGATGGCCTGTTCACCCATCGCTTTGCGGGTGTCGGGATCGATGAAGGGCGAGGGTGCTTCTTCGACGACTTTCTGGTGACGGCGCTGGATCGAGCATTCGCGCTCGTTGAGATAGACGTAGTTGCCGTGAGAGTCGCCGAGTACCTGGATTTCGATGTGGCGCGGCTCCTGGACGAATTTTTCGATGAAAACGCGGTCGTCGCCAAAGGAGTTTCTGGCCTCATTGACGCAGGAGGTAAAGCCTTCGTGGGCTTCTTTGTCGTTCCAGGCTACGCGCAGACCCTTGCCGCCGCCGCCAGCAGAGGCTTTTATCATGACCGGGTAGCCGATGTTTTTGGCGATTTCTACCGCTTCGTCCGGGCCGGGAATGGGGTCGTTGTAGCCGGGAATGGTGCTGACGCCTGCCTCTGCAGCAAGTTTTTTCGACTCGATCTTGTCGCCCATCTTGGCGATGGAGTAGTGCTTCGGGCCGATGAACTTGATGCCTTCTTCTTCGATGCGGCGGGCAAATTCTTCGTTCTCGGAGAGGAATCCATAGCCAGGATGGACGGCTTCCGCGCCGGTGTCCTTGCAGGCTTTGATGATTTTGTCCATCACCAGATAGG
>Ga0209737_10000570_pt1 | contig 29589 bp, 11 predicted proteins | sample TergutCu122P3_FD_187284 | JGI IMG/M metagenome (GOLD analysis project Ga0209737, IMG submission 187284) | Cubitermes ugandensis P3 segment gut microbial communities from Kakamega Forest, Kenya - Cu122 P3 (SPAdes) (version 2) | ecosystem: Host-associated > Arthropoda: Insects > Digestive system... | reverse complement strand
CGTACAAGAAAAATTGGCAACTACTACGCCATCGAGTTTCATATTAGAATGGAGGGACAAAGGACTTTGTATGAAACACATAAGTATATTACCAACATTGAAGAAAAACTGAAAGAGCAATATGGCGCCAATACCTATATTACTATCCATGTTGAACCGCTTAACTAACAATTGAACGGAGTTGTGATGAACATAACGGTTTCTCTTTGCATTACCACATATAATAGTCCGAATTATTTAACAATAAGCAATAAGAGAATCAAAAACAGTTTGCAAAAACGGTTTGAAGAGATTATGAATAATGCTTTTCTTGTTTATAAACTTACTTTTATCTAATCCTCCCAGTCCATTACACATCTTACGCTTAAACCGTTGCCTTTTTGCATCACTTCTTGCAACAAGTGGCTGCAATAGTAGTTGAACGAGAAGTAATGAGCCGTTGAGGACATTACTCCCAGTTCGCTGCTCGACCACCAGCCGGCAAAACCGTAGAGGTTTTCGTATCTGCCGGTAGCACCATTGTATAACCCTGCGGGACGTGCATCGAAACCGTATTTGTCAATGCCCGGCACAAGCCAAAACTGTGTACTCTTCAGGTCTTCCGCAGGGAAAGCATCCAAACGCGCCCATTCCTCTTGCGAGGGGATGCGCCAAAATTCAGGGCAAATACCCTGTGCCGGTTTGTCGCCCGCAGTTGCTCCCAATGCCGAGTGCCAATCGTATAATAATCCGAAAGTGTCGAAATTATAGTTTCCGGTATTAGGATAAAGCGTACTGTTGTAGGGCTCTGCAAAAGGGATTTTGCCTTCGCCTAAGTTTATCGCGTATTTGGTAGCTTTTAGGTTATCTGTCCAGCATAAACCTGCTAATTTGGTTACCTTGTACTCATTGCCTTCATCATCGGAAATGGTGGGCGGACAAACACGCTCAACAAATACGTTAAATTCACACGCATCGGTAATAGCCATAAAATAAGCCTTGATTTTTACAGTGGAGAGACCCAGCGGGAACTCGAAACCATCAAGTGTGGGGGTGGGCAACAGTTCACCGTTGACGATATATTCAATATGGTCAACGACAGAAATAATGATGGCATCCCAGTCTGTACCGGTGTGGGTGTATTTTTTTGCACGGTAGTAGTCTTCTTCAGCTACCTTAATGCTTAACACATCACCGCAATTGATTAGTTTACACATTTTTACTGTTATTTTCACTTCTCTTCTGTCGCCTGCTGCGTTTTCGCAGTGGAGCGCATCTGAACCGCTTACGTAGAATGAGGTGTTGGCAGTAATTGTTCCTGCGGGGAAATTGGGACCTGTGTGCAATATGGTGTTAGATGTTTGCGAACCGTACCAGCGGAAAGTAGGGGTAAACCCTCCTTTTACTGATTTAGCCTCCAAAGTTACCGGCTCGGCATAACATACCTCTTCGTCTGCAACATGAATATCGGCAGCAGTAGCGCGTGTGAGTACGGTTACGTTGATTGTTTTGCTTTCGGCACATTCTCCCGGATTTGGCGTAAAGGTATAGGGTGTTGGACCGCCTACAGTCATATCTATGGGGCTTTTATCCCATGTTCCGGCTATGCCGTTTGTAGAAGTTGGAGGCAAAGTATGCGGTGTGGCACCAAAACAATAGGTTATGTTGTTCGGAAAATCGAATGCAGGTATTATTTTGTCTGTTACCGTATGTGCCCCCGAAATAGTACTTGTTGCAGTTCCGCAAGTGCCCGTTACTACTACATAATAATAGTAAGGAGTGCCCACCGTTAAATCTGTGGTTGAAGGTGTGTGGCTTGCACTTGTTGCACCGGTAAGAAGCGTTCCTCCTGTGCTTGTTGCGGTTGTGCTTCTATACCACTGATAACTCAATCCGTCTCCGGTAGCGGTTACGAATAATGTCGTTGGGAAAGATGCCGTGCCGGTACAAACCTCAGCAGTAGCGCCGGAAGGTTGAACAGTAATTGCAGTAGCAGGAAGTACCGTTATTACTATTTCCTTGCATTCAGAGAAACATTCATCAAATTCTGCTTGTGCATAATAGGTATATGTGCCTGCTGTTAAAACATCATTAGTTGCAGCCAGTGGTACTCCGCTACAGTCGTTAGCGGCATAAAAATGAACAGTACTTCCAACATCAAAGGTTACAAAATCTTCGTGATGAATAATGGTACCGACACACAATTCATCTGTATGAGCGATGATGGAAGGTGTTTTTTTCACCGTTACCGTTGCCGTTGTTCCTACAATACAGCCGCCGCGGTTTATCGTTAAATTTAAAACTTGATTGCCCGAAACGGGAGGCGAAAATTTTACCGTTATCGGTGTGGTATTAGTGGCGCTTGTGATATAAGTTGCCGGAGTCCATGAATAGGTATAACCGGTAATAGCAGCATCGCCCAAGGTTATTTCCTCGTTCTGACACGCTGTATAAGTCATTTTTTCAGGGGTGTAGGTAGGAGGTGGAACAGGAATCGTTACCCCATCACAAATATACTGATTGTAGGTTGAAGTTTTGCGAATGACCAAATAGAGTTGGCACATATCCTCTGCCGGAATCTCCAAATTGAGCATGGAAAATGCTACTTGCGTGGTAACGGCATCGGTAATTATGCTTGGAATGGTAATAGATGCGTCCGGAACAGGCAAACCGGTTAGGGTGCTGAACACCTCAATCACTAAATCTTCAAAATCGGAGTTTTCGGGAACCACCAATTTACCGGAGATAGTTACCTCTTCGGTAGTTGCTGATTTATAAACGCCTGTTGCTGTAATACTTCCGGAAAAGAAGTCCACAGCGTTTTTGATTACTTGAATGGCATCATATTTTCTGTTATCGTGCCGTGCGTCAATTCCGCAATCCACCATATCGCATGTGAGAGGATGGTAAACGCCTGTAAACAAACTAAATTTAATATCTTCACAATCCCAAAGTTCAATATCCTTCGGTTTAAGGGTAACCTGTACATCAATATCGTCGTTCATAGTCATTGGGGGCATGGTGGCTTTGTAGAGTATGTTGCCGTCTTCCGATTTCCACAAAACGAACGGTAAATTCATGCTTACTATTTGCATATTGGGCGGAATAGATATGGCGACATAATCCACAATATTGTAAGCAAGGTCGGTGGTTTGAATGGCAGAAATCATCTTTACTTTTGCATCAATGGTAACTTCAGCGGCGTTGGCAGCTGTTGTGTTTCTCAAATCCATAATGGTTGACGGGTGGGTGGTAACGGTAAAGGGCGGAATGTCGTAGTTTGAAAAGAGGAAAATTCCTTCTATATTGAGAGGTATCGCACCTTGCTTTTCACCCACAGAGTTTCCGCTGGGAGCCGTTGCCGAGTAGGTGGCGTACACCACGTGCTTGTTGGTAAATTCGCATACCGGTTTCAATTGAAAATAAACGGCAATGGTATCTCCCGGCATACCGTATTTTTCTAAGGTAGTTCCGGGCGGAAAGGTAATGGTAACCTCGCGCCATGTACCTGCAGTAGGGTCAGGGTCGTCAATAAAAATATCAATCGGTAAACCGTTGTGTATGGCATAAGGTTCAAAGTATTCGGGTGGACCCGGGTCTGCAAAAGTTACCAACTCCAATCCCTGACATAAGGTAAGCTTCAATACGGGGTCAGTAAGTACAGAAGTGTTATAGGTGTTAAAAAAGGTTGTTCTATAGTCGTGTGGAACGCAAAAGGAGTAGCCAAGCCCGTGGTCATAAGGGGGGCTGGCAATGGTTCCCCGCACCATACCCGGCACCGGAAAGGCAAAAAGAGTAAGGGTGGAAGAGTTGGGGCAGGGGGCATCAGCGCCCAAAAAGCCGACATCGGGATTGGTGGGGTATCTCCACCTGCTTTGGCCGAATTTCAACTCTGCTTTAAAAGGCTCGTAGTTGTTGGTATTGCAGGTAAGTGTAAAGTTTTTGGGAGTGGCGCCCGGCACCGTTAAACTGCCCAACTGTACCCAGTATTTACCGGAGCCGTAGTTGATAAACTCTGTCCAGGTATTAACTCCATCGGTAATAGAGGAAGGAACTATATGTGGCGGCACAGTAACAGACAACCAGCTGTATGGCAATACATTATCCTGAGAAGAAACACCGGATGGAAGCGGAAGATTTGCCCAAATGCTGTTATTTTTTAGACTAAAATTCCAGGAAGCCGCATTGGAAAGAATATCTGCCTGAGCGGTAGAGGCTTCTAAAGCGGTAGTGTAATAATAACTTGCATTATAATAATTATAATTTGAAACAGTTGAATATTCTCCCGTAACATCGGTTCTTTCTGAAGAAGGATAAAAAAGATATTTTGCCTTTGCCGAAGCCGTAGAATTTATTGGACAATAGGGTATGCCATCGATAAAATAGTTAAAAAGTGCGCGGGCATTAAATGTATGTCCCCGTGTATCAGCCAATTCAAATTCTTTAGTAGTAGCAAAAATAGTTTTGCCACCATCATGAGTTACTGTATATTCATTGGGAGTAAGAACTTTATCTTTATTGATTGGGTTGACAATATGCGAAGAGTTAAATATCTGATATTGCCTAATAGATACACTTCTTATATTCCACAATGTATTAAAAACAACTTCATAATAAGAAAGATATTGGTTAGGGCGATATTCGTATGGAAAAATAATGTTCGAAGACATATTATTTGGTGTTGTACCATTTAGTCTATTGTTACTATGTCTGTTTTCATAAAAAGTATTACTTCCCACGGTTCCTAAACTTCTTATCGCATAATCCACAACAGAAAAGTTTTTCATAGAGGTTAATACACCGCAGGCGTCTAAGGGCGGGTCAAGCCAGGTGGTGGTGGTTACATTGGATACCGGAGTAAGAACATTGGGCATATTCTCGGTGGTGCGCATTTTAAAGGTAACCTTCACCTCGTCGCCTATCTCGTAATTGCTGTTTCCAAGCGTATAGGGGGCTATGTTCAACAAAAAGGTGTAGCGGTTGCCTGTGCGAACACTGTCTATGGTTGAACTGGGGAGCCAAAACTCATCTTTTCCTGTTATCTCTACTTTAACTGCTTTATCGGAGTCGGGAAACATAAAACAGCCACCCAACGGAGAGGTTATGGGGGCATCGTAGCCTATCTGCACAAACCATTCAAAGGTGTTGTCAATAGAGGCGCCGTTGTAGGTGGTATTACTTTTCAACGTCATGGTGGTGGTAAAATCCACATTATCATAAGGGCCTGCCACACTGCGGTTAACACCGGGATACAGATGAATATTGTCCAAAGTAATACGCGTAATTCTATCAAAACCGGTCCAATCTTCACTACTATTATCCCATCCAAATGTCATCCGTTGCGCATCAAAGCTCATTTCCAAACTTTTTGTGGGGTCCACTATCAAATAGTTTAGGGGAGTATCGTAGCAGGCATATTTAAAGTGTTGACTTTCACCTTTAAATGCAAATTCGTGTTCAATACGGAACTTTTTGTCAAAATTATCTTCACAGGGAATCGCATAAGCAGGGTCGAAAAACATATCAATGCTAAAACACATAGAAGCACTATGATTGACTATCTTATTGTGAACCGTAAGTACTACACGACCGCCTACTGTTGCTTTACTCACATCACCTATTGGAATAACGGTTCCATTGATACGAAATCCTTCTTTGGTAAGGTCATAATCAAATCCTTCAGGTAGAGTAATCAAAACATAATGGTCATAAGCAGATACACTCAAGGGCCAACCGCGATTTTGAAATACCGGTGCTTCTGATTGACAAAAACTTAGGATTGTTTTTGCACCCGGAATAACATTTTCTGGATACACCTTACTGTTTTGCGGAGCATTATAACCAAGTCCGCCTTGTGGATCATAGGAGCTATGACTATTACCATTATTACAATTTAATGAAAAGAAAAGATTTCTTGTAAACCTATCATCAATTACAATTGGTGCACAACTTACAACTTTATTCAAATCATATTCAAATTCTACAACAATCCTGATAGATGTTGTTAGCGGCGGAATATCGTTCCATATTTCGTCTCCATCTGCATCAATTAAACCGACAGCCGCGTATGCAGGATTAGTAAAATCGTTAAAAGAAATAATTTTATATCTTGGATCTGTTGGATAGGAAGGGCTTGGTGATAAAACTAAATCTAGCAAATCCGGTAGCGGATTGCCGGAAGCGTCCGAAAAATATACTCTTGTTGCAGTTAGATATGAAGTCATGGTTGATATATTTATTCCCGCATCTCTAAAAATTGCTTTTGGATTGCTATTCATATTCAGAAACTGGTACATATACCTTCCTACACCTATTCCTGCTCCTGTTCCCGTTACCTGATTCAAAATAGTTGCATTATCATGATTGAAAGTATAAGTCATTTCCAGCACACTTGTCTTCACTATTTCCGGTTTTTCGTGGGTAATGGGGTCGGGGCACCATACGGCATCGTTGCCATAACTTACTCTATAAACAGATTGTGTCGGCGTACAGGTTTTTATCCTGTAGGTCTCTTTTATAAAAACCGTATCTCCTTTGTGGAATTTACCATCTGTGAAGCCATAATGGTTGAATGTGGTGTTATCAAAAGCGTAAGTATATACGTTTCCGGCAAAAGTAAAGTAGCCTGCCAAATCTCCATACGAAGTTGTTCCCGTTATATCGCTGACCCATTCTGCTTTAATAATTTCAAAGTTAGCGGTAGTGGTGTTCACGCTATTGGTAACATATACGTGGGTGATGTCTGCCTCCGGTGCACTGGGGGTAATTGCCCACACACGCTCGTAGATTTTGGTAGCGCTGGAGTAGTCGGCTACATGGTCGGGAGGAGCCACAAAAAGAATATCGGCTTCCCGAATGGTAATTTCGTGGCTTTGCTCTGTATGGAGCACTGTTCCGCCACTGTTTTTCAGCGTATAGTAAATTCTTCCGCCATTTTGCGGTGCGTTGCAATCGGGAATCACCGTAAAGAGGAAGGATTCACTTGCTCCCGCTCCAATGTCAATGCCCGTATAGGGAATACTCGCAAACGGCGTCTGAGGTTGTAGTTGAAACCCCGGCGTGGCGGTAATCTCCAGCGTAAGTCCGGTTACGGCTCCGTAGAGATTTACAACATTCACACTAAAAGTGGATTCATGCCACCGCATCACTGTCGGATTCGGTTTCGGAAATAGCTGCACTTGCGCAAAAATTTGGGAGAAAAGGAGAAAAAGAGAAAGGAACGAAAATATTTTTTTCATCTATTTGAAGTTTATTATGTTGTTTGTACGTCTTTATATCGTCTCTCTAATCCTTCCAGTCCATTACACATCTCACGCTCAATCCATAGCCTTTTTGCATCACCTCTTGCAACAAGTAATTGCAGTAGTAGTTAAAGGAGAAGTAGTGTGCGGCTTGTGAAGTTCCACTCGGTTCGCTGCACGACCACCATCCGGTAAAGCCGTATAGTTTTTCATATCTTGTAATGGCGCCGTTGTACAAGCCGGCAGGGCGTGAGTCGAAACCATATTTGTCAACGCCCGGTTGCTCGTCAATCCAGAAGAGTTTGCTCTTCAGGTCTGCAGCAGGGAAAGCAGCTAAACGCCCCCATTCTTCTAAAGAAGGAATATGCCATAATTCCGGACAAATGCCCTGCTCATGGAACGTGCCCGCTAATTCACCAACTGCCGAATGCCAATCGTAAAGTAATCCGAATGTATCAAAGTGATAGTTGTCGCTTTCAGGATAAAGTGTGCTATTGTAAGGTTTTGCAAAAGGGATAATGCCTGCGCCCAAGTTAATTGCATATTTGGTCGCTTTCAGGTTTTCTGTCCAGCACAAACCTGCCAATTTCGTAACTTTATAAATATTTCCTTCATCATCGGGAATTGTTGCAGGACATGCGCGTTCAACATAAACATTAAATTGGCAAACATCTACAATATCTAAGTAGTAGGCCATGATTTTCACTGTTGAAAGTCCCAGTGGGAACTCAAAGCCATCAAGCGTTTTCTCAGTTAGAGGTACATCGTTAACATAATATACAATGTCATCCAAAGGTTTTACCCAAACAACTGTTGCATCCCAGCCTGTTCCGGAATGAGTGTATTTTTTGGCTAAGTAATGGTCTTCTTCTACCACTCTATTCGTTAACACATCGCCACAATCTATTAAGGCACAGATTTTAACTTTTAGTGATACTTTTTTACGGTCTCCTTTGCTGTTTTCGCAATTATCTTTATCAAACATACTTACAAAAAATGCCGTATCTTTAGAAAAAATCCCAGCAGGGAAAGTGGCTCCCACGTGTATCCACATATCGGAAGTTTGCGAAGCATACCAGTGGAAAGTGGGAGTTGCCAATTTTGTTGATTTTGCTGTAAATATAACGGGGTCTGTGTAGCAAACCTCCATATCGTCAGCAATAATATAGGCAGCCTTCATACGTTCTTTTACCGTTATTAAAACCGTAACTTTTCCTTCTGCACACTGGTCTGGCGGGTCGGGTGTAAAAGTATAGGTTTCTGTACCAAGTCCCGGTAAAATATTCGGCTTATCCCAGAAACCTAAAATGGGAGGTGTATTTAGAGAAGAGGTGGGTAGGGGTGGTAAGGAGGCTATATCATCTTCACAATAAGTATAACTATCCCCAAAGAAGAAAATGGGTTTGGTTTTGGCATTAACCGTTACAGTTATTGTTTTTACTTCTCCACACTCTCCTGCATTAGGAGTAAAAGTATAAGTTTCTGTGCCGGGTGTCATGCTAATGGCAGGTGGGTCCCATGTTCCCAATATGGGCGGTACATTTGTTGAGTTTGCGGGTAAAATTACCGGTACATCGTCAATACAATAGATTAGGTCATCTGCAAATGGGAAAGTGGGTATTATTTTATCAGTAACAGTTATTGAACCAGAAGCTATCTTTGCCGAACACTTAGTTTCAGTATCTTCTGTAAAGATAAATTCCGTTGTTCCAAGGCTTACACCGGTTACAAGGCCGGCATCGGTTACAGTGGCAATATCTTCGTCTCCACTTACCCAAAAACCTCCGGTATTGGGTTCTATAGTTGTAGTACCATCCACGCAAATCACATCCACGCCGGTTATAGCAACTACAGGTAGCGCAATAACCGTTACTACAGCTGTAGTATCCGAACATCCGGTATCATCACTTTCAAAAATAAATCGAACAGCGCCGTTGCTTACTCCGGTTACGGTACCGTCAGGAGCTACAGTGGCAATGGCAGGGTGTGTACTTGTCCATTTTCCATCGGCAGTGGGCGATAGTGTAGTAGTTGCTCCCACACAAATTTTATCATTGCCGGTAATAGCAACGGTAGGTAATTCAACTACTGTAATATCTGCTTTTGTCCCTACTGCACAGGTACCACGTGTAATGGTTACGTTCAAAGCATTTACTCCATGTTCCGTAACGGGATAGTTTACTTTTACAGGAGTAACTGTAGAGGAACCCACAATAAAATCCGGTGGGCTCCATGAGTATGTGTATCCGGTAATAGGAGCATCTCCCACCGTAATCTCTTCTCTTGCACAAGTTGAGTAAGCCGTTGGATTTAAAGTATAGCTGGGCGGCATAATCTGAATGGCTACACTGTCGCATAAATATTGGTTATCTGTAGTCGTTTTACGGATGACTAACCACAAGTTACAAATCTCAGTTGCCGGAATAATTAAAGGTGTGGTATTTGCAAAGGGATACGTAGTGGTAATATCATCAGTAATTACGTCTAAAATAGTAATTGAAGCTCCGGGTATGGGTTGCATGGTACCGCTCTTATTGCTGTAAACTTCAATAAACACCTCATCTAATTCCGTATCGGCAGGAATATTCAAAACACCTTCAAATAACATTTTTTCGTTATCAATATCATGAAAACTTCCTTTGGCTTCTGCACTTTGGAAGGAGAGCGCTACTTTTTTCACAGGGAATACTTTTTCAACTTCATTTTCATGTTTCACATCAATATCGCAATCCACGCCGTCGCAAGTTGCAGGAATAAAAATACCGGTATATATGCTTGCTTTAATATTAGCACATGACCAAATTTCCGGCAGAATAGGTTTAAGAACTACAGTTATCTCTTCTTCATCACCTTGGCTCATTATAGGCATATCTGCAACATACATACTATTGCCGTCCACAGTGTTTCTAAATGTGAAAGGGAGGGTGGTTGCAGGATAATCAATAACCATATTTGGCGGAACAGAGACAGCAATATAGTCTCCGGTGGTTTGAGTTGATGAGAGCATTTTTATCGTAGCTTCTAATTTTATGTATGAAGCTGTAAAGCTGTCAAAACGCCTCATGTCCATACTTCCATCCACGTTTACCGTAGAAAATACTGCCTTCGGTATCGCGTATTCTGAGCCGAAAGCCACTCCATCAATTATGATGGGAACTGTGTTTTTTGTTTCTGAAAGAATTTCATCGCAAGAATTTATAGCAGAGAAATCTAAATACGCTACATATCCGCTTGTGAAACCGCAAACGGCTTTCAAATCAAAGTCAACGGTTACAGCGTTGCCCGGAGTTCCAAATGGATTAAGTATAGTAGTCGGGTCAAGTGTAATGGTAACATAGCGTTCATTATCGGGGCCGGTGTCGTCAATACTAATAATACTTACCGATGCACCGTCGTTTCGTTCGGCTATAACTGAGGTTGGGTCTAACTCTAATCCTCTACCTAATCTCATTTTCAATATCGGTTCATATAGTTCGCTTGCTTGCGTATTTGTAAATATCGCTTGATAGGTTTGCGGTACACAAAAAACATAGCCGTTGGGACCGTCATAAGGGGGAGATACAACCGTTCCACGAAGTGCGTTAAGCTCAGGGATGGCCAATAGGGTTAAACTTCTGCGTGGCGGGCACGGAGCATTGGTGCCGGTATATCCTATATCCGGGTCAGTGGGCTCTCCCCATCTGCTCATGGCATAAGTAAGTTTAATATTAAAGGGAACGCAAGAGGTATATTTACACGAAATAGTGTATTCTCTTGTTGTACTTGCCGGAGTTGGGGTCGCTAAACTAATATTTCCCATCTTTACCCAATACTTCCTTGTACCTGCACCGGAACCGTAATATACAAATTGGGTTCCACTCCAAGTTTGTCCACCACCGGAAAGAACCAAAGAGCCGGTTTGGATATGGTCGGGAACTTCAACTGAAAGCCAACTGTTGGGTAACACGCGGTCTGAACCATTCCAGTTACTTAGGTTATTCAAATTGAACTTCCAAGAAGCCTCATCGGTTACCGGATAAGAAGTGGGAAGCGTAGTCGTTAAACTGTAGTCATAGAGATATATCGTGCTAAATAGTGAGGAGTTTGTCGGATGGTTTACTCTTTTAATAATATCGGTTTTTTCTGATGTCGGATAGCAGTTAAAATCTACCCATCCGTTAAAAATAGGATTGGTGGTGTAACAAGGAATACTTACAGAAATTCCTAATCTATGGAATATGCCGGAAATAAATTCCGTTTCTAATAATTTATTGATTTTAAGCCTAGTACTGTTTTCAGTAGGATGTGTTACTGTATAATCGGCAGGGGTGTTAAGTGTGGTTGTAAGAGAGTTGGGAGTTTCTCCCAATAATTGTTCATAAGCTCTTGCACCGGTAATATTCAAATTCTGATTAAAGTTAAATTCATATTCCAAAGCATACTGATTGGGACGATACTCGTTAGTAAAAATCTCGGCGTTGAATTTTGCTCCGGAATTTGAGCGGGTAAAGTCATACACAGCGGCAATATTATTCTCAGTATAATTTGTACCGTTTCGATTTATTTCTAAGGTTACGTAATCTACTACCCAAAAGTTTTGCATCCAAATAGAGTAGTCATCGGGGCCGCTAAATTCAAGGAATCCTTTCATGGTAATGTCGCGAACTAACGTACGTGTTGCCGGCATTTCTTCGGTTGTACGCATTTTGAAAACAAGGTAAACAATATCGTTTTTGCCCATATTCGGATGCGCATTTTCTGAAGCAGAGGTAAGCGTATAGGGCGTTATGTCCACCCTTAAAAGACGTTTTCCACTTGAAAGTTGCTTAAATATATCATTTTCGTGAATAAAGAAAGACTGAACAGTTCCAATATCGTCAATCCGAATTACTTCTACCGCTTCTTCCGGATTAGGGAAAATGAAACAGTTTCCGTTTGCTCTCGGTTCTGTGTATTCCATGTCAACAAACCATCTTCTTCCCACAATAGGGTCATCGCAAGTCATCAGAAAGCCTCCGCTCCATTCCACATTGTCGTGAGGCCCTGCCACAGAACGGTTTACCCCCGGATAAAGATGGATATTGCTTACATCAATACGTGTGCGGGGTAGCGCTGCTCGGTTATAGCCAAATGTCATCCGTTGTACCTCAAAGCTAAAATGGTCAATACATCCCTCAGTAACATGAACTTGAAAGTTTAGACCTGTATTGCTGCACGCATATTTATAGCGAGTGGGGCGCTCGGCGATAAATCCAAACTCGTGTTCCACGCGGAATTCTTTATTCATTGTGTTGGTAATACCCGCTTTAGCAAACATATCAATACTGTAATTAATAGTATTTCCCATAGTCGTCATTGTTTTAATATGAACTATTAATAATGTCCTTCCGTCTGCTGCTACATCTTTGGTTATATCAGTAAACGCAACGGCAATACCGTTTATACGAAATCCTTGTAGTGTTTCGTCATAGTCAAATCCGGCAGGAAGGGTAACGTTAATATAGTGGTCGTAAAGAGTTGTTGAAATGGGCCATCCTCTATTACCGCTTGCATCTACATTGGTTTCATAAAATGTTAAAGTTGCTTTTGTACCGGGCAAAATGTTGGGAGGGGTTACCGTTGCATTTTGAGGCGCAGTAAATCCTAAGTATGCATTAGGGCTCGCTAATGAACCGGACAACACCTCAGCATTGCAATTATCACGGAAAATTACTCTATGGTCGTAATTGCTGGCAAACAATTGTGTGCTGCTACAAGCGGTTAAAGCGTTGAAATTATATTGGTATTCATACTTAATGTTAATCGTATCTCCCCGCAATAAATCGTTCCAGATTCCGTCTCCATCTGCAATAGATAAACCGGTTTCATCATAATCAGGGCTCGTAAAGTTAAAAACGGGGGTAACATTCCCGTTCAGGTTTGTTGCAAGATTGGGTAATCCCAAAGAGTTCCCATTTCTGTCAACAAAATAAACGTTTTGCATAATGGGAAGCAATCCGCTACCGCCACGGTTAATCCGCAGACTCAAATTTCGCATAATTGCGTCAACACTCGCACTTGTATTTCTGAATCTATGAATGATGATGCCCGTTCCGGTTGCGTCGGTTGGAGGGGTATGAAGAATTTCAGCAAAATTGCTTGCATACGTCTGCGGGGATACGGTAAAGTGCGTTACAAAAACATTAGGATTGTTACACCAGTTGACCCCATCTCCATTTACTATGCTATAAGTAGCGGCATCGTTCATACAAGTGGTTATTCTAAACGTTTCACGAACATACATCGTTTCATAAGTTTCAAAGAAATTATTTCCATTGCCGTAATGACTAAAATGTTCAGGTCCAAAAGTATAAATATAACTGCCCGCAACTGTAGCGTTGAATACGGGATTTGTTAGTGTAGCCAAGACATTTGTGCCCAACATATCATCTACCAATTCCAATTTAGTAATAACAAGCGCTGTTTTATTACAGATATTAGTTATGCGCACATTTGTTAAAGAGACATTGGGCGACGATATTGTAAGCGCCCACACGCGGGTATATTCTGTTGGGCCGGCATGTGTAGTTGAAAAATAAGGTGCTGTTTCGAAGAAAAAATCGGTTTCTGTTAGCGTGATAGGAAACGATTTTCCTGTACGCAACACATTGCCGTCTCCGTCTTTTAGGGTATAGTCAATTACCGCACCGGCTTGTGGGGCATCGCACTTGGCAATTATATTGAATTGAACGATTACTTCCCCTTCGGCAGCAAGGTTAATTCCATTTTGTATCGGGTTTTGGATAGAAAAACCGGCAGGAACTTCCGCCTCTAAGGTAAGGTTGGCAATAGAGTTTAGTGGGTCAACGTTCTTTAGTTTTACAGAAAAAGTAGCCTCCTGCGTTCGAATAATTACTAAAGGGTTCCCTTCAGGTTGGACGTTGATAATTTGTGCAAACGTCTGATAACCAGAAAATAGCATCAATAAAAAAAAGAGCGCAACTGTTTTAAAAGTGGCATACGAATTAAAATTGTAAATTTTTTTCATAAATAAAATGGGTATTTGTGAATAATTTTTGTAAATAGTTCAAATTTTGGGCGCAAATGTATTATAAAATTGATACAATTTGCAATTCTTGAATTTTTAAAAAAAATTCAAGAATTTGACAATAAGCGTAATTCTTTGTGGAATTGCATTTAGCACTAGATTCGCTCAATCTCGTTTTTCATAATGGGTACCGTCAAAGTCGGGACGGTAACTACAAAATAGAACTTTTTATCGCATCTATTCGTTTTCCTAATACTTCATCTAACTCTTCAACATCCTCCATTTTTGATAGCGGAGCGCAAACAGCAAAGTAGTACTTTATCTTTGGCTCTGTTCCTGAAGGGCGTACAGAAACTTTTGAACCATCTTCCGTAAAAAACTGTAATACATCAGAAGTAGGCAAGTCGATAGGGGTTGTTTCTCCTATTATTAAATCTTTTGTTTTATGCAACAAATAATCTTTAATGCGCACTACCCTGCTTCCATTTATCTCTTTGGGAGGGACATTTCTGTAGTTTACCATCATTTGTTTTATTTCTTCCAAACCCTCTTTCCCTTTTTTTGTAATAGATAGAAGCTCTTCTTTATAGTATCCGTATTGTTGATATATTTTTAGAAGCTCAACATAAATACTACTATTTTTTGCTATTGCTTTTGCGGCAATTTCAGCGAACAGGCAGCAGGCAGAAACGGCATCTTTGTCGCGCACAAAATCGCCGGCAAGATAGCCGAAACTCTCTTCGCCTCCGCCAATATATTTTCGTGTTCCTTCATTCTCGCGTATTACCTCCGCAATATTCTTAAATCCGGTGAGCACATCGAAACATTCAATGCCATAATCTTTTGCCATTTGAGGCATCAATTCCGTTGAAACAATGGTTTTAACAATAAAATCGGTACCCTTGAGTTTATTTTCTGCTTTAAGTTGGGATAAAAGATAGTGAGTTAATAGGATAACAATTTGGTTTCCGGTCAGGAGTATATATTCCCCTTTCAAATTCTTTATTCCCGCGGCTATTCTATCGGAATCGGGGTCGGTAGCTAAAATTAAGTCAGCATCAATCACCCCAGCTTTTTTTAACGCCAACTCCATAGCACTTCTTTCTTCGGGGTTGGGTGAGACTACAGTAGGAAAATCGCCGTTGGGTACGCTTTGCTCTTCTACGATGTGGACGTTGTCAAATCCCCACATTTTTAGTGCCTTTGGAACTAAGGTAATGCCTACTCCATGAAGCGGTGTATAAACAATGGTAAGATTTTCGGCAACGGCTTGCGGCGCTTTAAAAGATAAAGTTTGAACTTGGTTTAAGTATAAGTTGTCTATTTTTTCTCCAATAATTTGTACTACCTTTGGGTCGCGCTCCCATTTCACATCATCTACACAAGAAATTTTATTAACTTCCTCAATCACATTCACATCATGCGGAGGCACCAATTGCCCACCATCGTTCCAGTAGGCTTTGTAGCCGTTGTACTCTTTAGGATTGTGCGAGGCGGTTATCATTACGCCTGCATCACATTGCAGCTCCCTAACTGCGAAGGAGAGTTCGGGTGTAGGACGCATGTTTTCAAAAAGATAACAAAAAATACCGTTAGCCGAAAAAATATCTACGGTAATATCAGCAAAGTATTTGCTGTTGTTGCGGGAATCGAAACATACGGCGGCTACCAATGGTTTGTTAGGAAATGTTTTTCTTAAATAGTTGGCGAAGCCTTGTGTAGCAAATCCTACCGTATATTTATTCATGCGATTTGTGCCTACACCCATAATGCCTCGCAGCCCTCCCGTTCCAAATTCCAAATCCTTATAGAAAGCATCTGTCAACTCCTTTTCATTTGTGTTGCATAAATGTAAAATTTCATCTTGAGTAATTTTATCGTAATTGCCATTAAGCCAACTACTTACTCTTTTTTTGAGCGAATGTTCCATATTCTAATTTTTTCGGCGAATATCGGTATTTTTTTTTATGTTAATTTGCAGCATCAAAATATCAAAACTAAATTGACACTTCATCAATAGTCCATGAAAATCGAAATGATTAATTTTTTAAAAGGAAAAAAAGTAGCGATTCTTGGTTTTGGTAAAGAAGGAAAATCTTCCTATCAATTCATTAGAAACTATTTTCCGGATAAACATTTGGCTATTCACGACAGACAGCAAATTGATGTTGATGATTTGAATACAAGCGTAATATGTGGAGAAAACTATCTGCAAAATTTGAATAATTATGATATAATCCTAAAATCGCCCGGTATAAGTTTTAGTCAACTCAATTACTATATTGAATCTGAGAAGATAAGTTCGCAAACGGAGTTGTTTTTAAAATACTTTGGAAAACAAACCATTGGAGTTACAGGAACCAAAGGAAAAAGCACAACCGCGTCCTTAATTTATCATATTTTTACCGAAAATGAAATAAAAACCGTATTAGCCGGAAATATTGGCGTTCCATTTTTTGATATTATGGATACTCTTGATGAACAAACGCTTGTTGTTGCTGAGCTTTCTGCGCATCAGTTGGAGTTTGTGCGCCACTCGCCCCACATTGCCGTAATGCTCAATTTGTACCAAGAACACTTAGACTATTTCAACTCTTTTTCAAGCTATCTACAAGCAAAATTCAATATTACAAAATATCAAAATGAAGATGATATTTTAGTGTATAACGAAAATGATGAACTGATTACCAAGCACATTGAACAACTAAGATGGGTTCGTAGCTTTTACTCGTTTTCAAACAGTAATAAAGCGAATGTTGCAAGAGTAATCTGCAAATTATTTGGTGTTTCGGAAACCTCCATTGAGAGGGCTATTGATTCGTTTGTTTCCTTAGAGCATAGACAAGAATTTGTAGCTGAAAGGCACGGTATTCGCTTCTACAACGATTCAATAGCCACTGTACCCGAAGCCACTATTTATGCACTGCAAGCATTAAAGGAAGTTGACACTTTGTTGCTCGGTGGTTTTGATAGAGGGATTGATTACAAGGTACTGTATGAGTATTTGATTGAAAACCCCGTAGAAAATATAGCTTTTATGGGGCCGGCCGGCGAACGAATGAAAAACAATATACCGTCATCCACGAAATTTATAGTAGAAAATGATATGCAAACAATTATTCGGTTTGCCATATTAAATACAAAAAAAGGGGGCATTTGTTTGCTGTCGCCGGCAGCAGCCAGCTACGACCAATACACGAATTTTGAAGAACGTGGCAAAAGATTTAAAGAATGTGTATTTCAACCCTTTTCGCTACTCACATTTAATTCGTTTAAGATAGCTTCCACTTGTGATGAATTTGTTTGTATTAACAATGAAGAAGATCTTGAATATCTATTTAATAAAGAGGTTTTTAAAACCCAATTCTTTATTCTGGGAGGGGGTTGTAATGTTTTGTTTACGAAAAATCTTGAAGAAACAATTGTTTACATTAATACGAAAGGGATAAAAAAAATAAACGAGACAGAGGATTATGTTGAAATTGAAGCAAAAGCTGGTGAAAATTGGGACGATTTAATAAACTTTTGCGTAAAGAATAGGTATTTTGGGTTAGAGAATTTAGCCGGTATTCCGGGGAAAGTGGGTAGTAGTCCGGTTCAAAACATGGGAGCATACGGAGTAGAAGTAAAGGATACAATTTTGGAAATTCGTGGGGTTGAAGTAGAAACAGGGAATATAATTACTTTTAGTAATGAGGCGTGTAGATTTGGGTACAGAGATTCAATTTTTAAAAATGAAATGAAAGGCAAAGTGATTATTACCTCTGTTGTATTTCGTTTGTCAAAAATTGAACAGTACAATCTATCATACAAAGCTTTAAAAGATGAACTTCACCCCCAATCGAATTTGACGTTGGCAGTAGTTATAGAGAAAATAAAAGAGATTCGTAGCCGTAAACTCCCTGATGTAGCGTTGATAGGTTCGGCGGGTAGTTTTTTTAAAAATCCTGTTGTTTTAAAAGAGCAATTCGATATTTTAAAACAAAAATGCCCACAATTGGTTCATTTTGAAGATAAAGGGAACTATGTAAAATTGGCTGCTGCGCAACTTATTGAAATTACGGGGTGGAAGGGCTACCGCGAGGGCGATGCAGGGGTGTACCCTTACCAACCTTTGGTTTTAGTTAATTACGGAGAGGCTACCGGAAAGGATATTATAGGTTTGGCTCAAAAAATACAACAATCTGTTTTTAAACAATTTGGAGTTATTTTAGAGTGCGAAGTACTGAGTATATAAACAATTAATGCAATATAACAAAAATGAAAAGAAGAAACTTTATGATGTTCTTGAGCGTGTTGTTCTTTCTTTCGGGAATAACACTTTCTGCTCAAAAAGAAAAAAAACCTGAACTATTGACAAAAGAAACCTTTAAACAAAAGGTTTGGAATTACGAAGCGAGCCCAGGCGAGTTCAAATATTTAGGAGACAAACCCTGTATGATTGATTTTTACGCCGACTGGTGCCGACCGTGCAGAATCATCGCCCCGTATATGGATGAATTCAGTAATATTTATGCGAATGAAATCTATGTGTACAAGATTAATACAGACTTACAAAAAGAGTTGGCCGCTTTGTTTCAAGCAACGAGCATTCCGTTGGTGGTATTTATTCCCATGAAGGGGCAACCGGCCTCCACTCTTGGCGCGCTACCCAAAGAACAGTATGAGCAATATATTAAACAAGTATTATTGAACAAATAATTGAAAAACATGAAAGTTAGCAATTTCGCCCTTACCGGTGCAGCCGGATATATTGCACCGCGTCATTTTAAGGCCATAAAAGAAACAGGAAACCAACTGACGGCAATTCTAGATAAAACAGATAGTGTAGGCATCATAGACAGTTACTTTCCTGATGCTGCTTTTTTTACGGAATCCGAACGCTTTGACAGGCACTTATATCGGCGTTATAGAGAAAATTCAGGCTCGAAAATTGACTATGTTTCGATTTGCTCACCAAACTACTTACATGATGCGCATATTCGTATGGCTTTGCGAAATGGCGCGAACGCTATTTGCGAAAAACCACTCGTGCTTAACCCTTGGAATTTAGAAGGATTAGAAAAAATTGAACAGGAAACAGGCAATACTATTTTTCATATTCTCCAACTTCGACTACATCCCGCTGTTATTGAACTTAAAAACCATATTGACTCTCAAATAGATAATAAAATTCATGATATTGACCTCGCATACATAACAAGTCGTGGAACGTGGTATCAATACTCATGGAAGGCAGACTTGGAAAAATCTGGGGGTATTACTACCAATATAGGGTCGCACTTCTTTGATATGCTGACCTATATTTTTGGAGATCTTCAAGAGACTACCATTCACTACGCTACACCTGCTACAGTAGCCGGTTTTTTACAATTGAAAAAGGCGCGTGTGCGTTGGTTTTTAAGTATCGACAGGAAGCAACTTCCTCAGCCTATTGCAAATAGTGGAAAAACTACCTATCGTTCATTAATCATTGATAATAAGGAATTTGAATTTTCTGAAGGCTTTACCGATTTGCATACGTTGTCTTATCAGAATATTCTTTCGGGGAATGGATTTTGTATTCAAGATGCGTATCAATATGTATCTCTTTGCCACCTTGTCAGGTCGCAGAAGGCGGAAGGGATTAAAGGGGATTATCATCCTTTTTTAAGAAGTAATATCCTTTAACCTATTACTTATGCAAAATCCAATCACTTCATTAGCATCTATTACGGATTTACTACCCTCTTTCTTTTCGGAAGCGCAGCAAGCAAAATCCAAAACACTGTTTTACAAAAAAATGGCTTTGAAAATGCATGCTTTTTACGGAGGCAAGATGCAAACAATACCAAAGGCACCGCTTTATGGTTTTAATTGGTTTAATGTATGGTACACTCCCGGTGTTTCAGCAGTTTCTACAGCCATTAGAGACCACCACGATCAGTCGTTTGAACTGAGTAATCGCAACAATTTAGTTGCCGTGGTTAGCGACAGCACTCGTGTGTTGGGCGACGGCGACTGTACCCCTTCGGGTGGGCTCGGCGTGATGGAAGGAAAGGCTATGTTAATGAAGTATTTAGGAGGTGTAGATGCGGTTGCCCTTTGTATAGATAGTAAAGATGAAAAAGGGGAGCCGTGTGCAAACAAAATCATTGAGTTCGTAAAGAGGGTACAACCGAGCTTTGGAGCTATTAATTTGGAAGATATTTCTCAGCCCAATTGCTTTAAAGTGTTAGACACGCTCCGCGAAGAGTGCCATATTCCGGTGTGGCACGACGATGCGCAAGGCACTGCCTGTGTTACGTTAGCTGGGATTATCAATGCGTTGAAATTGACAGAGAAAAAGATGTCGGAGATTAAAGTTGTGCTGTATGGCGCAGGCGCATCAAATACAAGCATTGCGCGGTTGATGATTGCCGATGGAGTAAACCCTGAAAATATCATTATGTTCGACAGCCGTTCTGCTTTGCATAAAGAGAATGAGCGATACAAAAACGACCCCCTGTTTTACCGCCAGTGGGAATTGTGTCAAATTACAAATCCAAAGTGTATTACTACGCCCGAAGAAGCGTTCAGGGATGCCGACGTATTGGTAGCGCTTTCTAAACCGGGGCCAAATACCATTAACCCTGAATGGATAAAACTGATGGGCAACAAGCCTATAGTATTCGTATGTGCTAATCCCATTCCGGAAATATATCCCTACCAAGCTAAAGAAGCGGGGGCATACATTGTGGCCACAGGCAGAGGAGACTTCCCAAACCAAGTGAACAATTCCGTGTGTTTCCCTTCTATATTAAAAGGCGCACTGTTAGTGTCAGCGCGAAAAATTACAGACGGTATGGCGATTCGCGCGGCACACTCTATTGCTGAATTTGCCGAAAATCGTGGGATTCATACTGAGAATATTATGCCCAATATGTTGGAGTGGGAACTTTTTCCGAAAGTGGCTGCCGATGTGGCAATGCAGGCAATGAAAGAGGGAGTTGCGCTCAAACAACTAACATGGGAACACGTTTATGAAACGGCTAAGTTTGACATCAAAAAAACGCAGGAACTTACAAAACTACTCCAAGATAACGGCTACATCAAAACTGTAGATGAAAAAATTATAATGGAAGTGATTGCGGAAATTGTGGAACAAATGAAAAATGAAAAAAAATAAAATAAAAAATGATTGATTATGAACAAATTACAATTTATTAAACCAACATTAACGCTTTCTATCATTCTTGCTTTTGCTTTTTGCATTACCCCGCTCAAAGCGCAACATCTTTTTTCGGTAAATTACAACGAATTATCAAGAAACACAATAACAGAACTACAAAGCCAAATTTTAGATTCTGAAATTTCAACACTATCATTAACCAAAAATAATGAAAATAGGGATATATTTCAGGTAGAATATTCAACGGTGGAAAATACAAAAATCGTTATTTTGAATGAGCAAACAGACAATCATGTGGTTATTATTCCTACATCAAAAGCGCAAACATACTTTGAGTTAGCACCTTTCTTTGTAGAAGAATTGAGACAGGGGGCGCTGGGGGATGCTAACCGCTTCTTAGTGCTGGTTAGTTCTGAAGATTTCTCAGTGAAAAGTGTTTCCTCTGTTTCTGTCTCACGAAATGAAGTTTATATCCCTCAATATTTTTATGGACCAAAAGAGGCTGTAAAGGAGGCGCTCCCCAAAGACCGGCAAATTATTAGCATTTTAAAGCAAAAACCAAAACTGATTCTTGCATATAATGATAATATTGATTTACAGAACTTTGCTTCAAAATGGGAAGAAGATAGAAGTTATTATATATACATTTTTGTATTGCCCGATGGTACTGTATGCACTTACGATGAGCATTTTAATCCGGGCAACACCCCTTCGGGTATTAGATCGGGCGCTAATTTGCTTTTTTCTTTAAGTGGCAATCTTGGAGCACAGGAAACAGCAGCCACTTTGCATGCTTTTAATCTGTGGGGGGAACAATTAGCAGGTACTATACTGGTAGATATTGAAATTACATCTCTTGATATGGGAAATCCAAATGTTATTGGCGCTTCGTATCGGATGCCAAATTTTCTTAATACCGGTCAAGTGCCCAGCCAACCCACCTATACCTACTACCCCTCTCCTTTGTGGAATCAGTTAGTTGGTTATGATGCTACTACACAATATGATATTGTGTTGGAAATGAATTCTACTTTCAATTTTTATTACGGAATAACAGGGAATCCCGGTTCAAACCAAATTGACTGGACAACAGTTATGTTGCACGAAATTTGCCACGGATTAGGTTTTTATCCTTTGTGTGGTTCAAATGGTGCTTGGTCTTTATCTCCTCAATACCCCGGAACTTTCGACCGCCAGTTGTTTCAAGGGACTACTGGACCTTGTATTACTGAGCTTACACAAAGTCAACGAGCTGCTTTAATGACAAGCGGTAATTTATATGCCGGTGCTCCAGCCTCCCATTTATTAACAGCCAATAGTGGTAGCCGGGTACAAATGTATGCTCCCACATCCTACGCACCCGGTTCCAGTAATTCGCATTGGAATACCACTGTTACTTTCCCTACTTTTATGAAACATCAGATTGCATACGGTTTTAAGTTACACAGTATTGGAACGCGGAAAGTTGGAATGATGTTAGACATTGGCTGGGAACAGCCCAATTCTTCGCAGCAATTTACTGTAACATTATCGGCTAATCCAACGGGAAGTGGTACTGTAACAGGTGCCGGTAATTATTTCGAGAATGCCAATGTTACCGTAACAGCGACTCCAAATGCCGGCTATCTTTTTGTAAATTGGACAGAGAACGGCACACCTGTCAACACAAATGCAAGCTACTCATTTACAATTGTTGGCAACAGAACTTTAGTAGCCAATTTTCAGCCCTGTGGTGTCATAAGCACATTTCCGCATCATGAAGGTTTTGAGAGTAACGGAGCCCACATCCCGCAATGTTGGAGCCAAGGATATGTAACGGGAACAACTGCATGGACAATCGTAACTTCAGGTAATGGTAGCCCTGGCACTGTTCAAGAAGGTACGCGTAAAGCTCTTATTGTTGGGGGGGCATCCCAAATAGGACATAAAACGAGACTTGTTACGCCGCCGATTAATTTAAGTGGGGTTGACAATCCTACACTGCGATTTTGGCATACTCAATTAGAATGGTCCGGCGATCAGGATAAATTACGAATTTTTTATAAAACATCGGCCAGCGGCGCTTGGACGCTTTTACAAGAATATACCGGCAATGTGAGCAACTGGACACAAAGAACGATTTCGCTTCCAAACAAAACAGCCAATTATTACATTGCTTTTGAAGCAGAATTGGGGTGGGGGTATGGTGTTCAATTAGACAATATAAGAATTGAAGGCGTAAATCTTACCTGCAATCCGGTAACCAATTTGGCGGTAAATTATGTGTCTGGTTGTAGTGGCGCACAAATAACATGGAGTGCGCCGACAAAAAGTGTTGTCGATTCTGTTGAAAAAAACACATGGCTTACATGGTGGCAGGGGACAATATCAAATGTGGTAGGCGGCGGCGCACCTGAATCGTTTGGCATTTTCCACAGATATGCAGTAAGCGATATTTCAAGTTACGCAGGCCAGTATATTACAAAAATCAAGTATATGCCTTATTCGTTCACATCGGGGTCAAATCCGCCAACGGTTTTTTTAACTCCACCGCGCATTCAGGTATATGTAGGTGGCTCAATTGTAGGGGGTAATTATAATCCCGGTAATTTAGTTGCCAATGTCCAACATACAAATTATACTTTTAACGAAGACAACGAAGTTATTTTGCCCAATCCTGTTTTAATTACCGGAACGCAAGAAGTATGGTTTGGAGTTTCCTATGAAGGGACAGGATACCCCGGTACTTCCTCAGCACCTAATTCACAGGGCTCGATTTATAATAAAAGTAATATTTTTAGAATAGATGACATTTGGGGTGAAACATCGGAGTTCTTCCTTGATGCCCCCATCTATTGCTGGTACTTATTTGGATGGGTAGAACCGTCTGCAAGCCAATATACATTCAATATTTACCGAAACGGGATTCTTATCAAAGCCAATCATACTGGAACTTCTTATACTGATACGGAATTTAACCCAACAGTAGGTCATACTTGGGCAGTAGAAACAGTATGTCCTTTTGGAACATCAACGCAAGTAAGTGTTGCCCTGGGAGCCTGCGGCGTATTTGTTCCGGTAACTAACATTACAGGAGTTCCTACTTCCGCTACCGTAGGTGTGCCGCTTACCCTTTCCGGTACAGTATTGCCAAGCAATGCAACGAATCGAACTATTACATGGAGTGTTTCCAATGCTGGAACAACCGGAGCAAGCATTAACGGCAATACGTTTAATGCTACGGCTACAGGCACCGCGGAGGTAACCGCAACCATTGTTAACGGTTTGGCCCCCGGAACTAATTATATGCAAGTTTTTTACATTACAGTTGGCAAGGGTACCCAAACTGCACCACCTGCGCCCACAATGGCTTCTAACACACAAAATAGTATAACGCTCAATACTATTGCCGGCTGTGAGTATCGAATGGTTGGCGGTAATTGGCAATCTTCCGTTCTTTTCGATAATCTAACGATTAACTCCAACTACAGTTTTGAAGCGAGAAGAGCGGAAACAGCTACGCATCTTGCTTCCCCGGTTAGTCCGTCTGCGCAATTCTCAACCAAAAAAGCAACACTGACAGGCACAGTTACAATAAACGGCACACCTACTTTTGGAGAAACCTTAAACGCAAATACCTCCGGCTTAACTTCTAACCCTGTAGTTCACGATTTAGGAGTTTTAACCTACCAATGGAAACGTAACGGAGTGAATGTGGGAACAAATAGTTCAAACTATACATTACAACAAACCGATATTGGAAATACTATTACAGTTACAGTAGCAACAGCCAACAGTGAAGGTAGTATAACCTCGTCGCCAACTTCCATCGTTACTAAAGCCCAACAACCCGCTCCCGATGCACCTACATTAGCAAATGCAACTACAACTAGCATTGAGCTTAACCCAATAACCGATTGTGAATTCAGAAAAGATGCCGGCCTGTGGCAATCATCGCCTTTATTTACAGAGCTAACCCCCAACACTACTTACAGTTTTGAAGCGCGCAAAAGAGAAACGCCTACACATTTTGCTTCCCCGCCAAGTGTGCCGAAATCATTTTCTACTTTAACAGTAGGCGTTAAGGAAAGCGAATTTGCAGGCCTAACAGTGTATAGTTATTCTAATTCCGTTTATATAAAAAACGAATCGAAAACGGCATTGAAATCAATAGAAATAACGGATATGATAGGACGGCAAGTGTATCAAAATACAATTTTTGAGAGTGAAACTGTGATTAAGCTTGATGTGGCCAACGGTTTCTACAATGTGCGATTGCTCTCGCAAGACGATAATGTAGTAGTTGTGAAAATTTCTATCAGTAGATAGCATTAATCATTACTCAATAACTTAATTTTCGCATCCATTTCATCATATTTTGACGATTGTAAACGAGCGTAAATAGAGCGTAATGTGTACATTACATTAATATCTTTAGGTTCCGTTTGATGTACGCGCTCAAACAAGTTTTGCGCCTCTAACAAAAAGTTTTCAGATTTGGTTTTATGTACCATAGCGCTGCTTTTATCGCCCTTTACTTCTAAATCGTTAGCTTTTTGAAAATTATCTTCCGATAAATAGTAGGCGCAAACACCAAGATTATAAAAAATTACAAAATTGTTTGGAGTCATTTGGTTGGCTTTCTTCAGTAAGTCGTATGCCTTTACATAGTCTGAATCTAAGATGTAGAAATTAGCTACATTAACCAACAAATCTGCATTTTCATAAACGGAGGTAGGAATTTTTTCCATTAAGGTACGGGCTACTTCTTTCTCTTCCATAAAAAAGTAATAGTCAATTTCAGCAACATAGAGTGCAGGATTTCCGGGTAAAGATTTTTTCCCTGCTTCCAAAACTTCTAATATTTTAGAGCTATTGCGCTCTTTCTTAAAACTTTCAATAAGCCGGAGATATACATTCACATTATTTGAGCCGTCGGTAATTGCTCTATTGTAGTAAGCGATAGATTTTTCGTTTTCGTTTAGCATTTCTAAGGTGTAGGCGTAGTAATAGTAGAGTTCTCCATTTAGTGGAAACTGGGGAGGCTTAACCATTTCATAGCTTGTAATAGCTTTACTGAGAACACGTTTTGCAATTTCAACGTTGCCGGCAATCAGTTCATCTACCCCATAAACTAAAAGCAGTGCATATAGTTTTGGTATTCCCTCATTGGGAGACAGCATCTCAAAAGCTTCAATATTTTTATTCATTTCTTTTGCTTTAACGAAGGCATCAAAAGCCTGCTCGGATGCATCGGGGAAAAGTGGTTTAAAAGTAGTGTTTTCTCTTTTTGTCTCATACTCATTATTGGCTAAATAGAAATAGATATTTGCTCTATACAGCCAAGTTTGTGCTTTTTGTACCAGTTTTTCATCTTGTGTACACAAATCAATAGCTTCTTTTGCTTTTACAAAGTCTTTGTCGAAAAAATAATTATAAGCTTTGTTAATGTTTGGTTTTTGTGCAGAAACTACAAAAACGAATAAGAAACAAGCGAACATGGAAAGGAAAATTTTTTTCATAGGATTTGTTTTTTATTATTACCGCAAAGAAACAGATTTTTTCAAGAAACTATCTAAAAAAAAACTATCTTTGCAACCATTTTAAAAATAAACGATATGAATAAAATTTTAGTTATCGGAGCAAGAGGACAAATTGGTTCTGAACTTGTTCCCGCTTTACGCAAACGTTATGGTAATAATAATGTAGTTTCGGCCGGCAGGTCCTACCCTGTTGGAGGTGATCCCGATGAAGATGGCCCTTCGTGTAAAATTGATGCTACCGATGCTCAACTGCTTGCTGATGTGGTAAAAAAATATCAAATTGACACCATCTACAATATGGCAGCAGTACTTTCGGCAAAGGCTGAAGCCGACCCGCTCTGGGGATGGAACACAGGAATAAACAGTGTACTCAATTGTTTAGAAGTGGCTCGCGAGTTTAAAGCAGCGCTTTTTACACCAAGCTCAATTGGCGCTTTCGGTCCGGGTACCCCTCCCGACAACACCCCCCAAGATACTATCCAAAGGCCTACCACTATATATGGAGTAAGCAAAGTTGCAGGGGAATTGCTAAGCGATTACTACTTCAAACGCTTTGGCGTGGACACCCGCTCGGTAAGATACCCGGGCTTAATCTCTAACCTTACCCTTCCCGGCGGCGGAACTACCGACTATGCCGTGGAAATCTATTACGCAGCAGTAAAAGGCGAAAAATTTGTTTGCCCACTGAAAAAAGGTACTTTTATGGATATGATGTATATGCCTGATGCCGTAGATGCTGCCATTGACCTAATGGAAGTGGACCCCGCTAAATTGATTCATCGAAACTCTTTCAATGTTACGGCAATGAGCTTCGACCCCGAGAAAATTTTCATGGAAATAAAAAAACATATCCCCGACTTTGAAATGGAATATGATATAAATCCGTTGAAACAAGGAATTGCCGACTCATGGCCAAATAGCATGGACGACTCGGCCGCAAGAAAAGAATGGGGATGGAACCCTAAATACGACTTGTCGGCAATGACCATAGATATGATTGCAGAACTAAAGAAAAAATTTAACAAATAATCATTATGTATAACAATTTTCAAGAATATTTAAAACAAGAGTTAACCGCTATTCAAGAGGCAGGTTTGTATAAAAATGAAAGAATTATTGTTTCGCCGCAAGGAGCAGAAATAACGTTGGCCAATGGCAAAAAAGCGTTGAACTTCTGTGCAAACAACTATTTGGGATTATCCAATAATCCTAAATTGGTTGCGGCTGCCAAACAAGCCTTAGATTCGCATGGCTATGGGATGTCATCGGTGCGTTTTATTTGTGGATGTACCGATTTGCACAAAAAGTTAGAGCAAAAAATTGCTGAGTTTTTCGGAACCGAAGATACTATTCTTTATGCTGCTTGCTTTGATGCTAACACCGGCCTTTTTGAAACGATTCTCAACGACCAAGACGCTATTATTTCGGATGCCTTGAACCATGCTTCCATTATTGATGGCGTTCGTTTGTGCAAAGCCGTTCGCTACCGGTATGCAAATGCGGATATGGAAGATTTGGAGAAACAACTACAAGCGGCACAAGCCCAACGTTTCCGCCTTATCGTAACCGATGGCGTGTTTTCTATGGATGGCAATGTAGCGCCGTTAGATAAAATTATTGCCTTAGCTGAAAAATACAATGCTATGGTAATGGTTGACGAATCGCATTCTGCGGGTGTGGTGGGAGAAACCGGACGCGGCGTTTCCGAATTGTTTAACAAAAGAGGAGAAGTTGAGATTATCACAGGTACGCTTGGCAAAGCTTTTGGCGGCGCAATTGGTGGTTTTACCACAGGTAAAAAAGAGATTATTGATATGCTACGCCAACGTTCACGTCCTTATCTTTTCTCTAATTCCATTCCGCCTATGGTTGCCGCAGCCGGTATCAAAATGGTTGAAATGATGTCGGAAACTAATGAATTGCAAGACAAACTACATGCTAACACCAATTACTTTGTTGAAAAAATGCTAGCTGCCGGCTTCGATATTAAACCGACCAAATCGGCCATCTGTGCTGTGATGCTCTACGATGCAAAATTATCGCAAGTGATGGCAGCAAAAATGCAAGAGGAAGGTATTTTTGTTACGGGCTTTTACTATCCTGTTGTTCCTAAAGACCAGGCACGCATAAGAGTTCAAATCTCAGCGGCTCACAATACCGAACATTTAGATAAATGTATTGCAGCGTTTACAAAAGTAGGAAGGGAACTCGGCGTAATTAAGTAGTCGCTCCTTAAACACCGGAGGTGTTTAAGGTTGATAACCCCGTGCAAGTGCAGCGCAGCTTCGGGGTAGGAAAAATGCGTATGTTCTCTCAGAACCCCGTAGTGGTTGAACAATAAAAAAAACATTAACAAGTTGATATTCAGAAAAATAATGTATATTTGCCGCAAAAAACGCTATGTCAGTATTCAAATTCAAACAAGCCGGTCGTATTAGTTTATTTGATAAAAATGAAACCTCAGAGAAGTTGTCAAAACTTGGTAATCCATTGGAAAAATTACACAATATTATTGACTTTGAGATGTTTCGTTCAGTTCTTGAAGGAAACATGCTTAATAAGGACAAGAAAAGTAATGCAGGACAAAAGCCTTACGATGTGGTGATGATGTTCAAAATCATTTTGTTAAAACGATTCTATAATTTAAGCGATGAACAGGCAGAGTATCAAATCAATGATAGATTGAGTTTT
>Ga0209737_10000569_pt1 | contig 29624 bp, 22 predicted proteins | sample TergutCu122P3_FD_187284 | JGI IMG/M metagenome (GOLD analysis project Ga0209737, IMG submission 187284) | Cubitermes ugandensis P3 segment gut microbial communities from Kakamega Forest, Kenya - Cu122 P3 (SPAdes) (version 2) | ecosystem: Host-associated > Arthropoda: Insects > Digestive system... | reverse complement strand
CTCGGCGGTGACTTTGATGGAGGCAGGCAGAGATGCCATGTATGTTGCGCTGACCCTTGAGTCGACGCAATGCAACCCTTACACAGGAGCTATCCACTGCCCCCATATTGCGCAGGTATTTCAGCGGGTTCAGAACTATGTCCAGTCGGTGAACAGATACCGAAACCAAGTCCAGCAGATGGAGCAACCGCTCAACAATGCCGTGAGGGCTTTTGCTCAATTGGCCGACAACATCCACGCCTCGCAACAGGCCATGGTGCGGGCCGTCGTCCCCTTTATAAGGGCAGGGACAGGTTTAGACGCGCTGAGGCAAACCAATGCGCCCTGTGCCACCCACCAAATCGGCAGAGTGGCCAACCTCAACCTGGGCGAATTCGCCTGCGCCTTGGAAGGCTCCGCATTGGATAGCGATGCGCAAGGCCACACAAGAGCTTATGCGCCCAACGACAGATGTGCAGGGGCTTCCAAGCAAGACGACCGCCGCCGCATCATGAGCAATGTGGTGAATGCGGCGCGCCCGTCTTTGTTGCAGTCGCCGCCTTTCTTTTTTGGGTTGGGTACGGGTCCGCTGTTTTTGAGCACGCAGTTTGTGAACGAGCTCATGCAGCAGAATCCTCAGCCCGTCAGTGGCGGGGGAATTGGCTATCAGGTGAGTGGTTGGTTCACAGACGATGTATGCAAAAAAGCCAGCACTCAGTCCAAAGGGGATTCTTCTTGTGCGACAGCAGGAGGCGGCACTGTTTTCACGTTCATGCCGATTGATACGCCTGGGATGGGTTTTGCGCAGGAGGCTTCTGTGGGCTCCAACAAGGGCGGGAATGACCACAAGCCCCACGCGGTGCACACGGAGCAGCACACGGAATACAAGGGGTTGTTTGCAAACAACGCGCAGCAACCCTGCACCACGGGCAACTGCTTCATCAACTATCGCCTGGACAACCGCGCAAACAACTGGGGGCAACCTGCTGTCTATTCCTGCGTCACGCAGTCTTTGCGGGATTGGACCACTCCGAACAATACATGCCACGACAGGAACACAAGGCATGCCTGGGAGCTGAACCAAAACCAAACCGTCACCATCAACCACGGGGAGAGGCCGCAAGGGCGGCTGGAGATGGTGCCCAGGCGGGACGGCGTTGCCGCGAGCAAAGCCCTCGTCTACTTCCACCGCATGGACAACTGGAAATTCCCCCCCAATTTGTTCGATCCCTACTGGCGCGCCAAGCTGCACCCCTTCGAGCCTACAGAATGGGACAATGTTCGCCAGGCTTGCGACAACAACAATAACAACAATAACAACAATAACAACAATGGAGGAGCCTTCCGATGAATGCGCCAAAGCCCAGAGCTCGCCGCCGGGGGCAGGCCACGGTGGAGATGGCCATTCTCATGGTGATATTGGTGCCGACATTGCTCTATGTGCTGACGGCGGATGATTTGTTGCGCTATCGCCTGAATTTGCAGGAGGTGGTGGTGGCCAGCCCCTGGGACTATACCCACCTGGATTATGAAGGAAGAAACGTAGCAGGGGAGGCATTGCAAGAGCATTTGCGGCGGGCCTATGCCAACGTCAACGTAGGCCACAGCGCTGAGGCTGCCGCCTCCCCCACGGGGGAGAAGACGGCCCCCATGACTTTTGCAGGTTGGGATGAGGCCGGCTCCCAGCGGGTAAGCTGTGAGAGAAGAGGGATTGCGGAGGAGCTGCCCAATTCTTCAGGGCTGGCGCAGGCCCTGGCCGGGCAGGCAAACCGCGGAGGGCTGTATGCATGCAATGCGGCCTTGGGCGTGAGAAATGTGCTGCTCGTCAACCGCTTTTTCCAGGAGTGGGCGGGGGATGTGGAGGTAACAGACAAAACCCAGGGAGGGGCTGCGGGGGATGCGGCTGCGACATGGGGGCTCAACCGGCAGCATTTTTCAGTCATGGCGGACACCTGGGCGATGACGCGGGTAGAGGGGGTAGACCCCAGCACCTCAAGCCGGGGAAAGACTCTCTACCGGCGAGTCCAAAGCATTTATAACGCTTCAGCAAACCATGCTTCGGCGCAGGCAAGCGCCATGCAGCTGGCTTCGAGGGGGCAAAGCATCGGCGTGCTCAATTCGGCAATCATTACCCAGGACACTGACGCAGGCACCGGTGACAACGCGGGCACGCCCGAAGTGGGTTTTTCTACGGGTGCACCTCCTTCAATAAAGGGTTTTGAAACTTCCCCCTGGAGCCACCCAGGTGCCAGGGGCGGCAAGTATGAGGAGGCCTACAGAGGCCGCCAAACCACCTACATGGGGGATGCACTGAAGTGAAGAAGGAGAAAGCCAAGGCGAAGGGAAGGCCCATTCCCCTTGGAAAAAGCATGCTCGGCGTAGTAGCGCTGGGCCTATGCCTCGGGGCGGCTTTGGCCTGGATGAAGCAGCGCCCCTCCCCGAAGAAGAGGGAGGCCGTCCAGCATTTGCCTGAAAACTTTCCTGGCACTGTCTTTCCTGACACCGTCTTGCCTGAGACACTGTCCCCCCTGCTGTTTCCGGAGGCTTCGGCGCCCCCGTTGGTAGAAGAAGCGCCATCTGCGCCCGGCTTGCCAGCGGCCATGGAGGGTTTGCCCCTCTACCCGGGCAGCATGCCGCAGGGTTTTGAGGCCAGCGTCATTGCCGACGGGAAACTCCTGAAAATGGCCCGGTTTTTCACCCAGGACAGCGTAGCGCAGCTGCGCGCTTTTTATGAAAAGGAATTCAGGCGTCGAGGTGTGCACCTGGTTTCCCATGAATTCAGCCCCGTTGCGGGCTACATCGGCTATATGGACTGGCTGAGCGAGGAGCTCCACCTCATATCCTACATCCGCCAGGGGAGCCAAACCCTGGCTTTCCCTTCGAGAAGCCGCCCCTCCCTGCGTGGCCAAGGGGAGCTTCCCGCGGGCATTCCGGCCCACCCCCGAGCAAGCCTCGCCAAAACCGTAAGCTTTGTAGAGCCGGAAGGCCGGCAGCGCCTTTCCTACTCAGCGCGCATTGCGGATGAGCGTTTGGAGTCTGTCTGGCAGTTTTACCGGGAGGCCCTGCTTTCCGGGGGGTGGCAAACCACCCAAGAAAGAGAAGAAGAAGGCCGTAACACCCTGGAGGCGGCCAACGAGCGGTGGGTGGTTAACGTTGCTTTGGAGCAAAAGCCCGGCAGCGTAGGCGTTTATGTCTTGTTGATGGGCCGATAAGGAGGCGTCATGCTAAAAAAGAAGAGAAGGAGAAGCCTAAAGCGAGGGCAAGCGATGGTGGAGTACAGCCTCATTGCACACATGCTTTTGCTGGGAGGGGCCGTCGTCGCCTGGAGCTATTTCACCGTATTTATGAATGCCATGGACACATACTATCAACAGATTTTCGACGTGCTTACCGCGCCCATGCCTTGAGGCAGGCAGGCGGAAGCAGGGCGTTTGTTTGTTTTTCAAAGGGAGTCTTCCGGTGAGGCTTCTTAGCTACAATGTCCATTATTTCAGCAGTGACTTCAAAGGCATATTGAGCGGGAAGAAACCGCTTAGAGAAATTTCTTTTGCATTGTCACAGCTAAGCCCCCTGCCGGACATTGTTTGTTTTCAAGAGATAGAGTTTAAGTCTTTGCGGGCTTTCAGGACTCTTTCCCCGGGGAAGGCCCAAATAGATACATTTACAGACGAATGGTCCAATGTTTTTTTGAACAGGGGCCTCTCCTTCCCCTATGAAGGGTACTATTTCCCCGCACATGCCTACCGCCTTAAAAACCTTGTGTTTTATACCACCGGGCTGGCCATTTTTGTTCGCTCCTCTTCCTTTCGCGTCCTCAATGAAACCATTGAGCCTTTTGTCTTGACGTGCAAGAAAACCTTTCAATATTTAAAACAGACAAGAATTTGTGCCCACCTCCTTTTGGAAGAGGTGGGGACAAACAAAAAGCTGCATATTTATAATACACATTTGAGTCTGCCCTCTCCGCTGACGAGAAACTATTGGGTTTCCAAACAAAAAATGGGGTTTTGTCAAAACCAGGCGCTGGAAGCCAGACGCCTTCTCCATTATATAAAAAAGACCAAGGGCGAGGCCCCCTTTATTGTTTGTGGGGATTTCAATTCCTGGCCAAACTCCCCCGTATATGAAATGCTGATAAGCCATGGGCCATTGACAGACATACGTGCGCTGCTGAAGGAAGAAAAAGAGGATTTTGTGACAGCCGGTTTTATGAACCTCAGGCTGCATTTGGACCACATTTTTTTCTCAGGCGACATTCATTGGAAAAACATGAACAATACGCATTGCTTTGGCGACACAAAGGGGCCTTTCCATGGGCTTTCGGACCATGTGCCGCTGATTGCGCAGTTTGAGCTTTAGGGCCGTTTCGATTGAAGTGTTTACACATTTCGTCGCCCCTGCGAAAGCTTCGGGTCCAGTGCTGCGGGCAACTTCCCGTCGCCCCTGCGAAAGCTTCGGGTCCAGAGCTGCGCGGTTAAAGGAAATAAAGTCAATGGTTTTCCGACTGCACGCCTGGACCCCTGCTTTCGCAGGGGCGACGGGAATGAGGGCGTTGCCGCTACACCACGCAGCTGCAGAGCTCCGCTTTCGCGGGGGTGACGGGAGGGGCGAATGTGAACACTTCAATCAAAACCGCTCTAAGAATCCGTAGAGAGCACCTTGCCGGAATAGAGGCCATCCAAAACTGCCTCATATTTTTTCTCAATGAATTTGCGCTTTAACTTGAGGCTTGGCGTAAGCTCTCCGTTGGCGATGCTGAAGTCATTTTCCAAAATGTGGAATTTCTTTATGGTTTCAAAGCTGGCCAGCCTGGCGTTGAAGCGGTGGAGGTAGGACTCAATCAACGCCGTTATTTTGGGGTGGCGGGGGCTAAACTCCAAGTCCGGAATACCGTTTTGGCGGGCCCATCGCTGGATGGATTCGGGCTCTAACACCAGCAAGGCGGAGCAGAAGTTGCGGTTGTTTCCGTGGATGAGGACTTGGTGGATGTAGGGGCAGAAGGCCTTGAGAGAGCCCTCCAGGTGCTGGGGGGCGATGTATTTCCCGCCGGAGGTTTTTATAAGCTCTTTTTTTCTGTCCACAATTTGGAGTTTCCCCTCCACCATTTTGCCGATGTCCCCCGTATAAAACCAGCCGTCTTTGAGTGCTTCGGCGGTCGCCTCGGCTTGCCCATGGTAAGCGCGCATCACCCCTCGTCCCCTAAGGAGGACTTCTCCATCTTCGGCTATCTTCACCTCCGTCCCGGGGAGGGGGGGCCCCACAGTCCCAAACGTGAAGTTGGCTGGAATATTGACGCAGGAGGCCGCGCTGGTTTCCGTCAGGCCGTAGCCCTCAAGAATGAGAATGCCGCAGGCATAAAAAAACTCAGCCACCTCCGGCGAAAGAGGCGCGCCCCCGGAGATGATGAAGCGAATTCTCCCCCCGAAGAGGGCGTTTATTTTGTCCAAGACGAGTTTTCGGGCCAAGGCATATTGCGTAGCCAACACAGGCCCCCGCTTTGGAGAGGCCTTGGCTTTTTTGCCGATGCGAATGGCCCACTTGAGAATTTTGTATTTGGCAGCTCCGCCTTGTTTTGCATTTTGAATAATTTTGTTGCGGATTTTCTCAAAAATCCGCGGGACGGCCTCAGAGAAAGTGGGGCGTATGCTGGCCAGGTTGTCCACAATTTTGTCGACGCGACCATCCACCGCGGTGGCAAAGCCCAGCCTGAAGGAGAGGATTCCAAAGAGTTTTCCAAAGACATGCGACAGGGGGAGCCACAGAAGCTGGATGTCCTCCGGGCAAATGACATTGAGCTGCCCAATCCCCTCGGCTTCATAAAGCCAGCAATCATGCGTCAGCTCTACGCCTTTGGGGATGCCGGTGGAGCCGGAAGTATAAATAATGGTTGCAAGCGAGGAAGGCTCCAAATGTTGCCACAGGCGCTCATACTCTGTTTGTGAGGCCGACATGCCCGCGGCGGAGACTTGTTCCAAAGGGAGCAGCCATTCCTCCGTGAAGGAGGAGGGCTTTTCGCCAAAGCAGATGACGTACTTGAGGTTGGGGAGCTCGGCTTTATGCGCGCGCAGGCGGGGGAGGTTTTCCTCGTTGTCGACAAAGAGGATGCGGACATCCGCGTCCTTGAGGATGTGGAGGGCTTCCTCCCAGGCAGCCGTTGGATAGAGGGTAGTGGTAACACCCGCAGCGCACAGCACAGCGACGTCCGCCAAAATCCACGGGTAGCTGGTGGTTGCCTGAATGGCGCAACGCTCGCCGGCTTTCAAGCCAAGGGCGCTAAGGCCCATGGCCAGGGCTTTGACTTGCTCTCCAAAAGTTGTCCAGGAAATGGTTTTCCAGGAGTCCCCCTCGGGGGCGAGGTAGGCCGCCCCCTGGGGGCTAGCCTGGAGGCGGTATTGAAGGAGCTCAGGAATGCTTCGAAACCGTGGGGGCATATAGCATTCTAAAACGGAAGAGGGGCCGAAACAAAAAGTTCGGCCACCTAAGCCAGAAGACACTTATTTGCGGGCCGCTGCCTCCGCCGCCATACGCTCCTTATAGGCCTTCATCATCGCCTCCTGCTCCGCCTTGGGGACAGGCGCGTAGCGGGCAAACTCCATGGTATATTCGCCTTTGCCCTGGGTTGCCGAGCGCAAGTCCGTGGAATAGCCAAACATGTTGTTGAGCGGGACTTCCGCGACAACGGCCACATAGTTATTCTCTATGGCTGTCGTTTCGATGATGGTACCGCGCCTTTGGTTAATTTGTCCGACGACGGAGCCCTGGAAGTCCGAAGGGGCCTGGACTTCAACTTTCATCATAGGCTCCAAAATGGTGGGCTTGGAGGCGGCATAACCTTCGCGAAAAGCCATGAGGGCAGCGGTTTTGAAGGCCTGCTCCGAGGAGTCCACCGGGTGGTGGAGGCCGTCGTTGATGACGCAGCGCACCCCAACGACGGGGAAGCCGATGAGGGAGCCTTTCTTAATAGCCTCGGTGAAGCCCTTGTCGCAAGCGGGAATAAACTCGCGGGGGATGGCGCCGCCGACAATTTCGTCGACGAATTCATAATGCATGACAGCATCCGAGGGGAGGGGCTCCATATAGCCGCAGACGCGGGCGAATTGGCCAGCGCCACCGGTTTGCTTTTTATGCGTATAAGCAAACTCACCGCGCTGCGTAATGGTTTCGCGATAAGCGACTTGTGGCTTGCCCGCAACGACTTCGCAGCTGTATTCGCGCTTCATGCGCTCAATATAAATTTCGAGGTGCAACTCCCCCATGCCGTCAATGATCGTTTGTCCGGACTCTTCGTCCCTGCGGACGCGGAAAGTAGGGTCCTCACGACAGAAGCGCCCCAGCGCCTTCGAAAAGTTGGCCTGGCTGCCTCTGTCTTTGGGTGCAATGGCCAGGGAGATGACAGCATCCGGGACATGCATGGAAGTCATGGTCACTTCAATGTGGTTGTCCGTGAAAGTATCTCCCGAAGCGCACTCGACGCCAAACAAAGCGATGATGTCACCGCAACGCGCTTCTTCTGCGTCATGCATTTCATTGGAGTGCATGCGGACAATGCGAGGCACCTTAATGCGCTTCAATTGGCTGCTGCAATTGACGATGAAGTCGCCCTTGGACAGCTTGCCCTGGTAGACGCGCATATAAGTGAGCTGACCATAGCGCCCATCTTCCAGTTTGAAGGCAAGGCCAACGAAGGGCTTGGAGGGGTCGTTTTCGAGGACAATTTTGGCTTCGTTGTTTTTCTGATCGTGGGCGTAATTTATAATTTCTGTCGGGTTGGGCAGATAGTGCGTCACCGCATCCAACACCAGCTGGACGCCTTTGTTTTTATAGGCAGAGCCGCAAAGCACAGGCGTCATTTTGAGGGCAATGGTGGCGCGTCGGATGGCGGCGCGAATGTCCTCGGCGCTGCAGGGCTCTTCATTCAAAAATTTCTCGGCCAACACGTCATCCACATCAGCGACGCTTTGAATAATCTCCTCGCGTGCGGTTTTGGCGGCCTCTGCATACTCGGCGGGAATGTCGAACTCTCGGACTTCTTCCCCGTTGTCGCCCTCGAAGGCATACGCTTTGCCGGCGATGGGGTCGACAATTCCGCTGAAGTTGGCTTCTGCACCGATGGGAATTTGGATGGGCACCGCATGGTGCCCCAACTTCTCCCGGAGCATGCCCACGACGCGCAGATAATTGGCGCCGACGCGGTCCATTTTGTTGACATAAGCAATGCGAGGGACGCCATAGCGTTTCATTTGGCGGTCCACAGTAATCGACTGAGATTGCACACCGGCCACAGAGTCCAGAACCAAAATGGCCCCGTCGAGGACGCGCAGCGCGCGCTCCACTTCAATGGTGAAGTCCACGTGCCCGGGCGTATCAATCAGATTGATGTTGTAGTCCTTCCAAATGCAATAGCTTGCCGCGGACTGAATGGTAATCCCCTTTTCACGTTCCAAATCCATGGAATCCATGACAGCGCCGACGCCGTCTTTGCCTTTGACTTCATGGATGGAGTGGATTTTTCCCGTATAAAACAGGATGCGTTCAGAGAGGGTTGTTTTCCCCGAATCGATGTGTGCGGAAATACCAATGTTTCTAACTCGTTCTATTGGAATAATGGCCATGACGCGCCTTTCAATCGTCATCAGTGCTTTGTGTCAAGCCCCATTCTTTAAGACGCTTGAATAATGTTGACCTTGCAACCCCCAATTCCTTCGCGACGCGCTCCCGATTGTTTTTATAGCGCTTCAGAGCGGCCTCAATGACGGTTTTCTCGAAATTTTCAACAGCCTTATCGAGCGTTAACCCTGTAGGCAACTCTGAGTCTGGAAACGGAAGGGTCTTCAGGGGGCTTGGGCTTCGTTTGGCTGGCCCGTCGAATTGAATGTTTTCTGCGTCAATGGCAGCGCCGTCTCGCAGCAGGAGGGCCCTGTGGATGACGTTGCGCAACTCGCGGACATTACCGGGCCAGGAATGAGACATCAATTTCTTTTGGGCGGCGGGAGTCAGCCCAATACGCTGGCCGCTAGGGGAGAAAGCGGAGAGGAAGGCCTCTGTAAGCATTTCCAAATCCCCCAGGCGAGCCCGAAGGGGCGGCAGGCGCAAGGGGATGACGCAAAGGCGATAGTAGAGATCTTCCCGGAATTTTCCTTCCTGGACTTGTTGTCCCAAGTCTCTGTTGGTAGCGGAGATAATGCGGACATCCACGGAAATGGGCCTGGATGCGCCCACGCGTTTGATCTCGCCAGCTTCCAGGGCCCGAAGAAGCTTTGCTTGCAAGTCCAGGGGAAGTTCGCCCACTTCATCAAGGAAGAGGGAGCCCTGGTGTGCCTCTTCGAAAGCGCCTTTGCGGTGAGCGGCGGCGCCTGTGAAGGAGCCTTTTTCATGTCCAAAGAGCTCGCTTTCAATGAGCTCCCTGGAAATGGCGGCGCAATTGACAGGGATGAAGGTGTTGCTTGAGCGAAGAGACAATTTATGGACGGCGCGTGCGATGAGTTCTTTTCCGGAGCCGGACTCACCAAAAATAGCGACGGTGGCGTTGGAGGGGGCAACGCGTTCCACCATTTCCAGGAGGTGGCGCATGCCCGGGTCGGCGCCGATGATGCCGTATTTGGTTGTGATGGAGGAGGAGGCTTTCTCAACAGGCTCAATGCTGATGGTGGTATCGCCAAGCCTCAGCTGCGTATAGATGGGCAGCTCCGCCTCATAAACGCGGACATTGCCCAGCCAGGTACCGTTGGTGGAGTGTTGGTCTTCCACAATAAAGACGCCATGGCGTTGTGTGAGGCGGAGGTGCTTTGCGGAGACATACTTGTCATCAAGCACAACATCATTGTCTTCTGCGGAGCCGATGCAGTTGACATCGCGCTTGAGAGGAATGGTTTTTTCCCCGCTGGAAGAAATGAGCCGAATTTGCGCAGGGACATTGTCCACTTTGTAGTCGGGATGAAACAGCGTCTGGGCGCGAGGGTGAAGCTCAGGCGAGAAGCGGGTTTGCTTCCGGAAGACAGCCTGCAATTTTCCAAAAGTCAGAATGTCGCCATCTTTTAGCGTCGTTTGTTGAGTAACGACGCCCCGGACTTCTGTACCGTGTCCCGACAAGTCTTCCAGGACGTAGTGGGGTGTTTCAAAACGCACAACGGCTTGTTGCGCAGCAACTCCGGAGTCTGGCAATATGACATCGCAATTGCTGCCGTGCCCCAAAATGGTTTTTCGAGCGCCAAGCTTGACGCGCATGACTTCAATGCCGCGTCTGACAAACACGAGTTCGGCGACGCCCTGCGTGGACTGCTCAAATTCCTCTAAACCCATCCTCGTTTCCATTGTCTCCATCCGTCATAAGCTATGCAAAATTGAGGCGAATTCAAGTTATTTCCTTGTCAAGTTCGAGAGCTGTCCACTCCATTGAGCTTTGCGCCATTGCTCGTCTTGAGGATCTACAGGAAGCAAATCAACAACCAAGCGAAGGCCTCCAAGGCGTCCTAGAAATTCGGGTTGCGCTTGAAGACGCAGTGTAAAGTTGGTTTCTGAAGCAGCAAGTTTTTTGGCCAGTTGGAGGTTACCAAACAATTCGCATGTCAATTCGTCGCTCTGGGTTTTTGTGTGTGCGATTTGAAGGAGTCCCTTTTTGATGGAAGCGGCGCTTTTGAAGCTACCAAAAACAACGCGAGGCAAGTCAACACGGGTGGGCTCGGGGGAGCCGGGCCAAGGCATGACAAGTGTCCCATGTTTCAGGAGCAGGCCATCCATTTCAATATTCCAACTGCCATTGGCTTCTGGGGCACCCTGGTTTGGAGGAAGAGAGAGAGAGAATTGGGCGAGTTTTAAAATACCCTCCAGCCCCAGTTTGGGAGTGACACCCTCACTGCTGTAGGCTTGGGGCGAGAGTGTCCACAACAAGGCAGGAAAGTTGATGCGGGACAAGTCTATCGCTTTGGCCTGCAAGGAGAGGTTTTGTTGGTTAAAAATGCCTGTCGCCAATTGGATATTTCCGTTGGCCATTTTCAGAGTTGCAATAAGTTTAGAACGAAGGGGGCTAAGCCGGAAAGACAGAGAGTCCACAAGAAAGGGGCCGACTTCGCTGTCGGGGTTGGAGGGCTCCGGGTGGATTTGAATTCCTTTGGCGGTAACGCCCAAGAAAGAGGGTTTGAGGGAGTGGATGCTCAAATGAATATTGGCTTGCTTTGCCCGTGCAACCAGATGCTCAGAAAGCGCCTGGTAGGGGAATACCCAAAAGAGACTTATCAAAAACACAAAGGCCGCAAAAACCGTGTAGCCTGCCAACTTTAAAACGTTCTGGAAATGTTTCCTCAACATGGTTCACTTCTTCTTTGAATAAGTGGCAACGGTTACCCAGCTCGTCAACACATTTTGAGGGCGCGGCTGAATTCTCAGTTGTTTGACAAGGACAATTCCCGGTCCTGCTTCGCAGGCTTTTAAAAAAGCGACAAGATGCTCCAAAGAGACATTCGTAAGCGTCAGCTCGACAGAGCGCTCAAGAATGTTGTCCCCATCAATGGATGCCTCAGGTCGAGTGCTAATAGAGGCAATTTCTATTTTTGTTCGCTCTGCAATCTGCTCCACATATGTGATGAGGCCTGGAGGGGATTCGTTCAATTTGGTTTCAAAGTGTTCGCGACGTTTTTGTCCCAAATGATAGTTGCCGGTGAGTTGCGCAATGCGTTCGAGGCGTTTAGCGTTATCGGTTGTTTTGCGCTGGATGGCTTCGGCTTTGGCTGCAATTTGCAAGTGGATGATGAAGAAGACGGCAAGGAAGAAGGCGGCCACTGTTGCCAGAAGCAAAAGTTGTTCTCGACGCGTAAGCCCCAAAAAGCGCTGAATGAGAGGGCGAAGAGTGTCATGGATTGCCATAATCAAATTCCTGAAGGGGGAGGGCAGTTGAGTTTAATGTCCAGAGGAAGGTTCTTTTTGAGGCCGTCGCGGGTTTTTTCGACTTTTCCTTCTTTGATCTCTTCAACGCAAGGGATGGTTCTGATGGCCTTCTTGAGGGCGTCAATGTCAAGTTTCTGGTTCGCTGTGCTTTTGATGCTGATGCGCTCTGGTTGAATTGAAATCTCCTCAAACTGGATTTCGAATTCATTAGAAATGTTTTGAACAAGATGAGCCAAAAAATCTGCTGCGGAGGGCTGAGAAAGTTCCGGCGCGGGATTTGAGCTGCTGCTCAAAAGAGTTTCCGCTTGCGCATAGTCGCGCTCACATTGTCCGAGGACGCGTGCCGTGAGCGAACAAAGCTCCTTATCAATCTGCCGCGCATGTGCTTGCAGCAGGAAGTTGCGAGTTATTCCACCTGCCAGGAACAGAACCACTGCGCACAGCGCGAAAATGCTCAAGATTGGAAACTTGTCTTTCAAAAAATCAAACTCACTTTTGTAAGCGAGGTCTTTTTGTCGAAAATTAAACCGACGCGTGCGAGGTGCTGTGGATTGAGAAGAAGACAACAAAGAAGCCACCTGTCCTGCAGAAGAAGGCAATACTTCTTTGAAACCCGTCAAAGACAAAAGCTCCACAGGCAAAGCAAGGGAGTACGACAAATGGGCGTTCATCCCCGGAAGCCGGGAGCTTCCCCCAGTGAGATAGAGGTGCTCAATGGGTTCTTGTCCTTGAGACTCCCGCATTTTGAGGAGGATGCGCAACTCTCTTTCGATGGGCAGCAAAGCCTGCTGGATGACTTCGGAAGCCTTCTGCGCATTGGGCGGAAGGTGGGAAGGCAGCAAAGTGCCGTGCTTTTCTTTCCATGTTGCGGCTTCTTGTTCAGAAATGCTGAAGGCACTGGCAAGAGCGCTCGTTATTTCTTTTCCTCCACCAGGAAACACGCGTGCGATGTCGCAACTGCCTTGGGCATTGATTGAAGCAAAGCAGCAGCGCTCGTGTCCGATGTCGACGATGGCAAAGTTTTTTGGAAAGGGTTGGTTTTTTTGGCGTGCAGAAGAAACCACCAAAGAAGCCAGCTGAAGAGCTGGATGTGCAATCCATCTTGGCTCCGCAGAAAGTCCTGACAGCTGCTCAATCCAGGCCGTCAGCTCTTTGCGAAGAGCGATTCCGACAAGGAGACGGTTGCTGTCTGCAATCTGCTGATAGTCAAATGCGACGTCCGTTATATCCATCGCCGAAACAGTCTCTATTTCAAACCCAAGTGTTGCTTCAATTCGCTTATGGTCGGAAAAAGGAAGCGAGAGCTGATGCGTTGCAATGGCAGTGCCCGGCATCGAAAAAAAGACTTGGTCAACGCCATTTATTTTGGGTCCAAAAACATGATGGAGTGCTGCCGCCAGACTTTCGTGAGGTGACTCTTTGTTCGGAAATTCTGCAAAATGCACAGACTGAATGGTTTTCCGCGCAGACTCCATCGTAGCCAGCTTGATGCTGTAAGCCCCGACGTCGATAGCAAGAATTTTGGCCATGGCTTATTCCTCTCGATAATAAACGATTCGCCCCAACGGCTCTTTGTCCATGCGCACAACAGCCGTGAGCGTGCGCTTCACTTTCCCTGAAACCCCCATGGATTGGATGCGAAAAGTTGAGCTGGTGTCCCCCAGATAACGCTGGGTTTGCATGTTGGCAGTGACGGCGCTGTTGGTTGCGATTCCTGCAGCGCTGAGCAAGCCAACGAAGTCCTGCAAAGAGAGCGCAAACCCCACCATTCCCTTTATTTGGCGGATATACGCTATCAAGCTTTCAACAAACAAAGGGTCTCTCAACCGCGTGTCCGGTTTGAGCGGGTCTGCGACGGTGCGGATGGCCAGCTCCAGCAAGACAGGGTCATCCGTGTTGATGTTGAGGCGGGAATTGATGTCAGGGAAAACGGTGAGGCGGTCTTTGAACAAAGTCATAAATCTGTCATCAATCCCATGCACCATGTACAACTCATCCAGGCTGTCAAAACGCGCGTTTTTGGCATGATAATGAGGGACATATCTGGAGCCATAATAAAAATTTTCATCAGCAAATCCATCCAGGAAGGGGGGGCCTTGTCCCGACAAATTTAAGGTAGAGGTGGAGGTGTTTTCATCAACCCAGTCGCGGATGTTTTGGATGATTTCCGTCGGGGTGACGGGGGTAGCGCCAAAGCTCAGAGGCTCATAAACGAAGCTGTATTTTTTGTCACCTATCAAAGAAAAGAGCTGCACTACAGCAATGCTTGCTTTGAGGTCAGGAGCATCGAGTTGATTGAGATTGAGGCGCTCTTCTTCGTCGCTGATGGTGACGTCAAAACACGTTGAAGCCATGTCTTCCGGGGGCGGACTTCCCCGAGAGGGTTCCCAAAGCATATGCGTCAGAAAGCAATCCATTTTGGCAAGCCTCCACAGCTGAATCGAAAGGCTTGGGGGGGAAAAGTTGCCAAAGTTTCCGGTGTTGGCCAGGCCAAGAAGTGCACTGAAGTTTGGAATTTTAATTTGTTCTACCTGCTTCTGGAGAACCAACATCAGTCTGGAAAATTGAATTCCGCTTCGAGCCAGATAATAAGCCTTCAATTCATCGCGCTGATTTCTGGCGAGAATGAGCTCAACCTCGCCGCGATAAGACATTCCTTGAACAAGAACTCCGAGAATGGCGATGCCGATTAAAACAACGACAAGAGCAATGCCTCGGGGTGAAATTCTCTTTTTTCGACGAGAATTTTTCATTCGTACCTCGGCAATTCTCGCGTCAAAGTAAGTTGTGCCTGCGTCACATAAGTCGCCACGTTTCCATTTTCATTCAAGGTGATGGCCACTTTCACACGCGTAGGCAGGAGAGATTTTCTTTCTGGTTTTCGGGTGTCCCATTCGTCGACCCACTCTTTTTTGAGAATGTCCCAATATGAAAATGTGATTTGATCCACATCCTCAAGAAAGACGCTTTCTGTTCCTCCTTCGTCGATGCGTCCGCTCAAGATGGTTTTTTGGCGGCGCACAATGTCTTTTTGTCCGGGATGATTTTTTGAACTTTGAAGTCGGTATTCCACAAGCATTTGGTCAGACTCTTTGGAATCCTGATAAAGGCGTTGGTGAGCAAATGTTGTGAACAACAACTTGTCTTTGGCTCCAACGAAATTGGTTGGACGCTCATGAGAATCTCTATAGCGACGGATATCATATCTGTCGCTGATGAAGGCCGAGCCTAGTTCGCGACACAGCCGGGAAAAAGCGACGCGCACAGAGCGGGCATTTTCGGCGTCGCTTTCAAGAATGTCAGAGGCGCGCACGGTGGAAGAAAACGCAGAGCCAATGGCTAAGCTGATGAAAGCCAGCACAGAAATGGCGACAATCAACTCCAGCAAGCTGAGCCCTCTTTTCATCGCGCAGCTCCCCCGGGTGTTCTGAGGTTGGGAGGAAGCCCGCCCGGAGGCAGCCCTCCAGGAGGGAGGCCCCCAGGCGCCATACCGGAGACTTGCTGGGAGAGGACATGTGTTTTGAGCTCAAAGCTTTCCGGGTTTCCGCGATGTGTCCAGTGGATGGTGAGGCGGATTTCTCGAACTTGTTGGGTGAGGGTTTGCACCATTCGAGCAAACTGTGTTTGCAGAGGGCCCAGAAGGGGAGCCAATGCGTCCGAGGATGCAGAGCCGCCGGGTATCAAACTGGATAGGAGGGCGCTTGCGTCCATGTCTGGCCCCAAAGGAAGACCGGTAAAGGCGGCCAGAAGTTGCTCCGGAGACAAATCATCCGTTTTTGGAATGAGAATTTGAGCAGCCCAGGAATAAGCAGGCCAGCCCTCTTCAGAAAAATTTCCGGACTCTTCCTCATCCGTTGCAGAAAACCCATTCGTCTGAAGCTCTTGTTCCAAATCTGCCATCTTCGAGCGGGCAAGCAAAGTGGCGACAGTGAGCGTGCGTGCATGGCTTTGAGAAAGAGCTGCCGTTGAAGTGAGTTGAAACAACGACACCAGAAAAAATCCCAAAATGCCCAGAGCCAGCAGCACCTCAAGCAATGTAAATGCCCTGCTCATTCGCGCACTCATATTGGCGGCTCCAGTGCTTCCGGGACAATTTGAACTTTGCCGGTGAGTCCCGAGACGATGAGCGTCCATGCATTGTTGGATTGCCGAACGACAATTTGTGCATTCTCAGTGAAGCCTTGCGGGAAAAAATAAAGATGCGCTTTTCCATGGCTGGCTGCTTTGAGTTTGTGTTCTGTCCAAACGGACACAGTCACTGAGGATGGCAGCGTGCGGGGTTTTGTTTCACTCGCTGAGAAGTCCGTTTGTGTGAGCAAGGCTTCAATTTTTCGGCGCTCCTCTTTTTCCAATTCTGTTTGAGGCGCCATGGTTTCTTGCAACTCAAGCTTGGCTGCGCCGGCGCTTTCCCGGCGGACAGCCACAGCTCTTTCGGAGCATTCTGCTTGGTAATAGGCCGGCTCAGTGTCGTCATCCAAAGAGAATGTCAGCCTGCAAGTGCGTCCCGTCAGAGCGGCTTTGTCATAGAGCGTTCGAATGGCGCCGACCAGCTCGTTTGTCACAGCCTTTGCTCGGGTGCCCGTGAGTGCTCCAATGCCCATCACGGAGAGTCCGAGAACAACCGTGATGATGGCCAGTGAAACCAGCAACTCAATCAATGTCAGGCCGCGAGACACGCAAGCTCCACCCTCTATAAGTCTTTGCTTGAAATATCCGCGTCATTTCCCTCACCTCCTGGGGTGCCGTCTTTTCCATAGGAGATGATGACGGGTCTGCCTCCTTCAAGGAGATAGACGAAGGGATTGTTCCATGGGTCGTTTTTGACTTTTGGCAGGAACTGAGGAACAAGCACCTGCAATCCGGCCTGAGCACTGGGGTAGTTGCCTTTGCTGGTATAATAAAGATCAAGAGCCTTCATGAAGGTGGCGATGTCAAGTCTGGCAGCGTCTCTCTTGGAGGCTTCCATCTGGGGGATGAAAGCAAGAGCAGCCAGAGAGCCGATGAGGGCGATGATGGCAAGGACGACGATGACTTCAAGCAGCGTCATACCTTTTCGAAGTTTATGCAAAGAAGTTGTACGTTTTTTCATATGGAATGGACTCCCCGGATTTAGGTGAAAAAAACAATTCCTAGACTAGACAGCATGAAAACAAGCCCGAGCAAAATTCCCAACAACACACGTTTGAGCCATAGGTCTGCTTTTGAAAATGGGGGTGTTGGCGGCATTATTTCACCAGGGTGTTGAGAGCGAACATGGGTTGCAAAATAGCCAGGGCAACGAAGAGGACGACGAGTGCAATGGCGATAATGACGATGGGTGACAAAATGGATGTGAGGGCGCCAATGCGGACTTCGGATTGTTGCTCATAGTTGTCTGCGATGCTAAGCAACATCTCTTCCAGCTTTCCGCTGCGTTCGCCTATGGCAACCATGTGAAAAACCAGCGGAGGGAAATGACCAGAGCGCTTGAGGGGTGCCGAAATGCTTTCGCCTTCGCGAACGGATTCACGCACGTCTTTGATGACATTGGCGATGGCAGAATTTGAAATGACGTTTTGAACAATTTCCAGCGCAGTCAGAACAGGCACACCGCTTTTGAGCAAGGTGGCAAGTGTTCGAGAAAACCGTGCAACAGAAATCAACCGGACAAGGTTTCCGGCCACAGGCATTTTGAGTTGCCATCGATGCCAAACGGGTTGTCCGGACTTGCTTTTGGTCCATTTGAAAGCGGCAAATGCAGAGAGTGCGACGGTTGGAAAAATAATGAACCAATAATTTTGGAACAAGTTGGATATGAACATCAAAATCCGAGTTGTTAGCGGAAGTGCAGACTGCATGTCTGAAAACAGCGTTGCCACCTGCGGAACGACATAAGTCATCAACACAATGACAACGACGATGCCCATGATGACCATGATGACGGGATAAAGGAGCGTGCCTACAATTTTTTGTTGAAGGCGTGCTTGTCCTTCGGAAAACTCTGCCAGGCGCAGAAGCACAGCGTCCAAGGTGCCTGAGTGTTCTCCCGCGCGGACCATGTTGATATAGAGCTCTCCAAAATCTTTCTTGTGGGCTTCAAGCGCTTTGGCCAACGAAGCCCCTTCATTCACACGCTGTTTGATGTCAGACAAAATGCGTTTGATGTTTTCTTCCGTTGCCTGGTCAACCAGTGCAGAGAGTGCTTCCACCAAAGCAACGTCAGCAGCAAGCAATGTTGCCAGTTGGCGTGTCACCGAAGCAAGCTGGCCTATGGAAATTTTGGATTGAAACAACCTTTTGAATTTGATTTCCCGTCGAAGCATGCCTGCTGCAGCCGATGGGTTTTGGGCGCCGTCTCCTTTGGTGTTGACGTCTGTTAAAAAAATTCCTTCTTTGCGCAGAAGCATTCTAAGCGCCCGCGGCGAGTCTGCTTCTCTGAGGCCTCGGGCTTCTTTCCCTTCCTGGGTAAGTCCTTTGAATTCAAAAACAGGCATCAGGTATCTTCCTGTGTGACGGAAAGGATTTCCGCAATGCTGGTTTCTCCGGCAGCAACTTTTGCGGTTCCATCATCAAGCAATGTTGTCATGCCATTGAGAATGGCTCTTTTTTTGATTGCACTGGAGTCGGTGCTTTTGAGGACAATTTGTCGAATTTCATCATCGACCAAAAGAAGCTCATAAATGCCTGTGCGCCCGCGATAGCCAATTTTGTTACATGCGGTGCACCCCGAAGCCTTATAGATGGGTTTGCCCTGACAAAGCCGCAAAAAATTTTCAAGAGAGATTCCCAGCTTCGCAACTTCTTCTTCTGTTGGCTCATAGGCCACGCGGCACTCTTTGCAAAGCCGTCGAATCAGTCGCTGAGCCAAAACGGTGGTGAGGGAGCTTGCAACGAGGAAGGGTTCAATGCCCATTTCGACGAGGCGGGTGACGGCGCCAGCAGAGTCATTGGTATGCACGGTGGAGAGGACAAGGTGCCCCGTGAGGGAGGCTTCAATGGCAATTTGTGCGGTTTCCCTGTCGCGGATTTCGCCCACCATGATGATGTCCGGGTCTTGCCGGAGGAAGGAGCGAAGGCCAGCGGCGAAGGTAAGGCCAATTTTGGGTTGGATGGCCATTTGGCCGATGCCCGGAAGTTGGTATTCCACAGGGTCTTCCACCGTCAGAATGTTGACATCCGGCGTATTCAGGCGACTGAGCGCACCATAGAGGGTTGTGGTTTTTCCCGAGCCTGTTGGACCTGTCACCAGAATGATTCCGTGAGAGCGTCGAATGGCCTCATCCATGGCACCCAGGATGGAGGGGCCCATGCCGATTTCGTTTAAGTCCAAAATGGTGCCGGATTTGTCCAGCAAGCGCATGACAATGCGCTCACCGAAGGCGGTGGGGATGACGGAGACGCGAATGTCAATGTCGCGTCCGGCGAGGCGAATACGGATGCGCCCATCCTGGGGGAGGCGTTTTTCAGCAATATTAAGGCGCGCCATAATTTTGACGCGGCTTAATATGGAGTTTTGGTAGCGCTTGGGCGTTTTAATAATTTCCTGAAGCACCCCATCGACGCGAAACCGAATGGTAACGCCTTGCTCCATAGGCTCAATGTGAATGTCGCTGGCGCGCTCCTTGGCTGCGCGAAACAGCAGCGAATTCACCAGGCGGATGATGGGGGCTTCGTCGCCCGCATCCAACAAGTCCTGCGTTTCTTCGAGTTCATGCCCGACAGAGTCCAAATCCTGCGCTTCCATTTCGTCGACCACTTCTTCGGCCGCATTCATGGAGCGCTCAAAGCTGACGTTAATGGCTTCGATGATTTTGTCGGGGGCAGCGATATAAATATTGAGAGCGGAATTCAGGCACAGTCTGGCCTGGTCTAAAGTGGAAACATCCAATGGGTTTGCCACGGCGACGGCAATTTTTTCACCTTCTTTATGCAGAGGGATCAGCTGCGCCTGCTTGGCAAAGTTGATGGGAATGAGTTTGACCAACTCATAGTCAATGGTGTTTTGGGCGAGTTCTTCCAGGAAGGGATAGCCCAGCTGAATGCTCAAAGCGCGCCCAAGTTGCTCTGGAAGGATGGCCTTCATTTCGAGGAGGATTTCACCAAGAAGCTGGTCTTTGTCTTTTTGAAGCAAGAGCGCCTGGGAAATAATCTCTCCGGAAACGCCATATTCAGCTTGGAGAATTTCCCCCAGAGAACTTTCTCTTGGAGAACTTTTTCCAGGAGCATCTCCTTCAAGAGAACTTATGTCTGTCGACGACAGGCGTTCTGCGAGTGGGAAATAGGGGACTGTCGTCTCTTCCATTAGTCTCCCACTCCTGTGGTTTCAGGAAGAAGGGGTGCCTGTGGCAGCAGAGGTGTCAAAACCGGCTCTGAAGTGTTCTGCGGTGCCTGCGGATTTGTCACCGGTGAAATCAGTCGTTCACCCTCTAGGCCACTGCCTCCATGTTCAAACTTGCGCAGCTCCCGGCTGCTTAGCTGCTCAATTCGGGCAATGGGGCCAGGTTTTCGAGCATAGTCGATGAACAAGTCATAGCCTGTGGCCGCTCCATAAAATTGCTCGACGAAAATTTGTCGCTCGTTGAGTTTTCGCTCCAGAATTCTCCGAAAGTCGCTCGAATCCCGGATGATATAAGGCGTAAGAAACATCAACAAATTGGTTTTTGTTTTTCTTTTTGTTTGGCTTCGGAAGAGGTGGCCGATGATAGGAATGTCTCCGAAGAAGGGGATTTTGGAGACGTTTTCGATGATTCTGTCCTCCATGAGTCCACCGATGACGACGGTTTCCTGGTCTTTGGCGACGATGGTTGTTTTGGCAATGCGTTTGGAGGTTGTGGGGCCGAGCATGGGGTCCGTGCTGACAATGCCTTCAATTTGTTTGTTGATGACGAGGCGGACATAGTCGCTGTCGTTGACTTGTGGTTTGATGGTGAGCTTAAGCTGCACATCCTGGCGGTTGATTTGAGGTCCAAATCCGCCCAATCCGCTCAGGAGGTTGGTAGAGCCGCCCGTTGTTCCAGAAAGGCCGCCAAGCGCAGCAACATTGCCAAAAGGATTCATGGAATAGCCTGCTTGCATGGGGATGTTTTGACCGACGACAATTTCGGCTTCTTCGTTGTCGAGGGTGAGCAGATGCGGCGTAGACAGAATGTTTGCATCCGAATCCGTTTGCAATGCTTGGAGGATAATTCCGAAGGCAGGAAGCGTGATGTTGCCAATCGTGACTCCGGAGAGTTCTGTCCCTTGCAATCCAGCCAGGAAGCCACCCATGCTGGCCAGACCGGCAAGCCCACCCAAGGAGGGAGGGATTGTACTTTTGCCATAATTTGTGCCGATGACACCCGGCACGTCCCCTTTGCTTGAGGAGACTTTAAACCCCTGGTGGGCATGGATTCCAAATTCCATGGAGCGGTCCAGGCTGACTTCCATAATGACAGCTTCGACGAAAACTTGCCGGCGGGGGATGTCCAGCTTTTCGATGACGCGGGCTAGGGCGCGATAGTCTGCCTGGTTGGCGGTGATGACGAGGGCGTTGGTGGATTTGTCTGCAGAGATGCGGACTTCTCCCTGGAAAGTATCCGTGGTTGTCCGAGCGCCGCCTGCTCCTGCGCGCGCAGGTCCAGCTCCCGCCCGCCGTGCTTGTGCACCTGCTGCGGCTGTAGCCGAAGCTTGAGCGAAGACTTGCAGGGTTTGGGCAATTTCTTCAGCGTTTGCATTTTCAAGAGGATGGACATGGATGCTTCCTTCTCCTGCAATGGGAATGTCCAGCTCGCGGATAAGGGCTTGAATGGACTCCAGGGCGGCAGGGCTGGCGACGACAATGAGTTTGTTGGTACGCTCGTCAGGAATCAGTTGCGTCAGTGTGGAAGAAGGCTCCCTGTCCGAAGAGGAAGAAGGAGGAGGCCCCCCCCGCCCCCCCGTCCCTCCCGGGCGCCTGGCGGCGGGGGTTGTCTGAGGGGCCTCGAAGAGTTTTTCGATTTTTTCTGCGATGCTGGTGGCCGTCGCATACTGTATTTGGATGGCCCGAATTTCCTCTCCGGAGGGGCGGAGGTCCAGCTGGGAAAGAATTTTTTCAAGCCGGGAGAGGTTGGAGGCCAAGTCATTGATGATCAGTCCGTTGGGAGGAATGGACAAAACATCCCCCGAAGGCGAAACCAGCTGTTGCAGGACGGTGCGGGCGTTTTCCACTTCAATGTATTTGAGGCGGAACATTTTGGTAATCATCTGGTCCGCAAACCCCCCAAAGGTTTCGCTGCCCGACAACGTTGGGATGGGATAATTTTTAGCGCGTTGTTTTTCAACAATTCTCTGAAATTTCCCCTGCCGATAGACCGAAAAGCCGTTGGCATCCAGCGCGGCGAGGAAGGCGGCATAAAACTCGTCGGCGCTGACTGCAATTCTGCCGTTTTCCGGACCGACAATGGATATTTTTCCGCGGATGTTTTCAGGCAAAATAAAAGTGCGGCACGTTGCATCCGAAACGGTTTGAACGAGTTTGTCGATGTCCACTTTTTCAAAATAGACGTTGAAGCGTGCCTGCTTGCGTATCTCTTCGCAACTTGGGCCGGAAGCGGATGCCGGCGTTGCAGCAGAGCTTGCCAGCGTTGCGGTGGTACGGGCCGAGGAGGAGGCTTTCCTAGGAGGCTCACTGGGCCTTGAGGATTTGGCCACAGAGGATTTGGCCGCAGCTGGAGGCGGGGTAGCAGGCGGGGTAGCAGGCCGAGAATTCCTCTGCTCTCGTTGCATTCGCTGACGTACCGAGCGGAGGTTTTCTCCGGGAGCAGGAGGCGTTCTGTTTTCAGGAGGAGCGCCGGGTGAAGCACGGGTTTCAGCTTCATGCGGAGGAGGAGTCTCTGCGGCGGGCTGGGCGCTGGCGCTGTAGGCGGCCAATAGGAGCAAAAGAGGCGTGGTGGTAAGCTGTCTCATGGAGCGCAAATGTTAGCGAATGTTATAGGTTTTTTTTAAGGGGTTTCCGTTGCGTTCAAGTTCAATTTCGACACGGGAAGATTCTCTGAGTTTGGTATAAAGCTCCAGTGCTTTGTCAGGGCTGTTGATGTCAAACCCGTTAATCCGCGTGACGACGTCGCCATTTTGGATGCCTATCTTTTGATAGAAGGAGTTGGGCCGGATGGCCTGGAGCCGGTAGCCATGCGCGACACCATCTTTGTAGGCGGCTATAGCTCGCGCCTGTGTCATCACTTCGTTGAGGTTGCCAAGCGTTCTGTCAAGCTCATTGCGTGGAATTTCATAATTGTTGGGAGTGAGTTCCCGGATGTTGGAAGTCGCATCCGCCCGAGCCGCAACCGGAGGCGGCGGGGCCGACGAAGGAGCATTCGCGTCAATGTATTCGCGGGAGCCTCGGTTGAGGATAATGATGCGTTCGCGCTCAATCATCACAACAGTAGCGCCTTCAATTTGGTCACCTATCGCCAGGCTCATGGTCCTTTGTGTGCCGACATTGTTTTGCACAGAGGCAAGCGACCATTGAGGAGGAAAGGAAACCAGCGTTCCTAGCAAGCGCGCGTTGATGCTGCTTCGGGAGAAGGTGTCGCTGATTTCGGTTTCTTCTGGCGTAGGCGGAGTGTCACTAAGCAGCTCTATGCCCAGCAATTTGGCGAAAAGTGCGGTATTCAGCTGAGGTTTCACCGGGTTAAACTGGGTGGCCGCCTGCACCACCTCAGGTGGTTTCGGCGTTATTTGGAGGTTTGCAGCAATGACAAAGGAAACCAGCCGCGCAAGCAGCCACGCTACGACTCCAAGGAACAGGAGCCATGCGAGCCAGAAATTTCTTTTGAATAAAAACTCCACCCCCGAAGTCGATGCAATTGTGGTGCCACAGGCGTTATTATAAGCTGTTGGTTTTTAACAGGGTTATAAACGCAAGCAGGCGCAGCTTTGTCAAAATGGCGCCATGGCAGCACCTGAAGGGTCTTTTTGTCCTTATTTATTCCCTGGCGCCCTCAGGCTCCGCCTCACCCGTAGCGAGTTTTCGATAGATGGTGCGGGTGGCAATGCCCAGCAGGTGGGAGGCGAGGTTTTTGTCCCCCCGGGTGTAGCGGAGGGTTTCGTTGATGACGCGGCGTTCAATTTCCTCCATGGAGGTGCCGATGGGGATGACAATTTGGCTGGCATACCCCTTGGGGCCTTTGCGTACGCTTTCGGGCAAGTCGGACAAGTCTATCATCGCATTGCGACACAAAACCACGGCGCGCTCCATGGCATGCTCAAGCTCGCGCACGTTGCCTGGCCAGGAATGGTTTTCAAGCGCTTCTAAGGCTTGTGGCGTCAGAGCCTGCAGGGGTTTGTTGTTTTTCAGGCAAAAGCGCTTAAGGAAATGCTCGGCCAACAAAGAAATGTCTTCGCGCCGTGAAGCCAAAGAAGGCACATGCAGCTCGACGACATTCAGGCGATAGAAAAGGTCCTCCCTAAAGCGCCCCTCCTGGACTTCCTTGTGCAAATTTTTGTGGGTAGCGGCAATGAAACGCACGTCAACTTTGATGGATTGAGTCCCCCCCAGGCGCTCTATTTCCCCTTCTTGCAGCACACGCAAAAGCTTGACTTGCGCCGTCGGACTCATGTCCCCCACCTCGTCCAGGAAGAGTGTCCCCTTGTTGGCGCGTACAAAGCGCCCGTCCCGCTTGCTGACTGCCCCCGTATAAGCGCCGCGCTCTACGCCAAACAGCTCCGCCTCCAGAATGGATTCCGGAAGTGCCGCACAGTTGACAGCGACAAAAGGGTGTTTTGCGCGAAGGGAAAAACCATGCAATGCGCGCGCGGCCAACTCTTTGCCGGTTCCGGATTCTCCCGTCAAAAGGACAGAGGCGGAGGAGGGAGCAATCTGCAGGAGGCTGTCATAAAAAACTTGAAATGCGGGGGACTGTCCAATGAGTGTTTTGAAGTCTAAAACGCCAAGGCGAGCGCGCAGTGTTTGGTTTTCTCTGACGAGGGCCTGTTTTTCGAGCGCCTTCTCAACGGCGCGCACCAGAGAATGGCGCTTAAGGGGTTTGGTAATAAAGTCATAGGCGCCCTCTCTCATGGCGGAGACAGCGGTTTCTACCGTTGCATACGCAGTCATGAGGATAACTTCGACATCCGGCCGCATGGAGCGAGAAGCGCGCAGCAACTCCTGGCCATCAACGCCAGCCATCATCAAATCGCTCACGACAACGCTCACCTCCGGCCTTAAAAGCCATTCGAGCGCTTCTTTGCCTTGGGTTGTCGCAAGTGTTTGAAAACCTTCTCTTTGAAATATTTTGCAAACAGAGTCCAGGTTTGCCTTATCGTCATCGACGATGAGTACAGTAGAGGAAGGTGCAGAATCAACATCCATGGTTGAGGAATTTGCAAAGAGGATATGCTAGCATAGCAGAAGAAAGAAGCGGTGAGAGAGGAAGTTTTGGCGGAAGAGCATGTTATTTTTCCAAGGCGAGAGGGAGGCCCAGGGATAAAACGGCAACTGTCCGGGCGTTAGAACTGCATGAGTAGAAACCCAAGCTTAAAGTCAAAATCCATGAGGAAGTCTCCTGGAAGAAGAGGTTTTGCTAAAGAGGAGGAGGGCGCCCCCGGCGAAGAGGAGGACTCTGTAACGCATACAGGCAAAGCCCCCCAGCCGCCAAGCCTTGAGGACTCTTTGGATGCACAGGAAAAAAGCCTTTCGTCTGTTCAATTGTCAGACTCCTTGGATGAAGAGAGTGCGGTGTTTGAAGCGAAAGGTGCACAATTCAATTCTCCCGAGGAAGAAGCACTGGGAGATGGGTTGGGCGCTCTGGAGCCGGACTTGGACGAGCTTTGGGCGACCGGTGCTAGCCAAAAGCCTGCTGTGGATGACGACAACCGGACGCGTGTGGAGGTGTTGGCCAAGTTGGCCATTGTAGAGGGGCCGGATGCCAAGAAAGATGTGCCGTTTATAGGCATTCGCATGTGTTTGGGGCGAGCTCCCAATCTGGAGATATCCCTCTCGGACATAGCGGTTTCCCGGCGCCACGCAGAATTTATCAGGGGAAACGATGGTGTATTGCTCAGAGACTTGGGGAGTGGAAACGGAACCTTGGTGAATGGGCTGCCCGTTACAGAGCAGATTCTCACGCATAATGATCTGATTACGGTGGGCGCGACCAAGCTGCGCTATATCAACGAAATCGAAGCCCGCGCCAAACCTGAGCCCACCATCATCCAACCCATGCCCGCTCAACTTGCGCCGCACCAGCCAAAAGAGCTCGATGCAACAGATGAGCAGGAGAAAGCGGTTGTACGAAAAAGGCCGCCGCTTTCTTCCGAGAGACGTGATGGGAAGACGTCGTCAAGCCAAATAGAAAAACTTGGGGAAACGCCTCGCAAAAAGAAACCGCTGCTTCTGGTTTCCACTGCAGGTATTTTGTTGTGTCTGCTGATGGTTTTTTGGGGGCGCGGAAAAGAGCCACTCGAAGAAGAGCCGGTGAACCCTAGGGCTCACGCAGAAGACTATATGCGCCAGGCACGCGAAGCCGTTCGTCAGGAGAACTATGACGAGGCGTTGGCTTTTCTTGAGCAGGCCAAAGCCATCAACGCGAACATTGATGTTTTTCAGTTAGGTCCGCAAATAGAGCTGGAGAGAGAAGCTAAAAAAGGGCTTCAGGAGGCGGAGGAGTTGGTTGAGCGCAAAGAATTTGATCAGGCCCAGAGGACCTTGGACAAAACGCCCGATGCAAGCGCTCGTTTGAATGAAGAGAAAAAGAGAATTGCCCAGCTCATTGTCACAAGAAGGCAACAGTCTTTTTTAGAGCACGCAGAAGAGTTGTTGATGCTGGGTGATTTTGATGCAGCTACAAACGCCATGCGACTGTTGCCTGTGCGTCAGCAAGCAACCATTGGGGAGAGAATTGCAGAAGGACAAGCTGCTTATGACGAAGCAAAACGGCGGGAGCAGATGAGCAGGGCGAATGCCGCAAAAGCAGAGGCGCAGGCGCGCGCGGAAGCTCGAAAGCGGCAGCTGAAGGAGGCATTTGCGGAGGTGCAAAGAAAATTCAATGCAGAGGAGTGGAGGCGTGCTGCGGATGAGTGTGATCGCGTCATGGCGGATCATCCGGGGGATGCCGAAATCCGCAAGCGGGCGCAGGAGCTGAAGAGGCAGATTCCGGAGTTTGGAAATGTCTATGACGAAGGCGTAAAAAAATATCGAGCAGGGCAGATTGCAGCTTCCGCTGTCCCTCTGAAAAGAGCGCATACCTTATATTTGAGAATGGGCTTTGCTTCTGCCATTGATGACTCTTTGAAGGAGATGTTGAGCCAAGCTTCCTTTTTTGCAGGAGAAGGCAGTTTGTCCAGGGGAGACTATGCGGCGGCGGCAACTCATTTTCTAGAAGCGCTGAAGTTGCAGCCTACAGGCCGAAACGCCGAGAATGCCAGAAACGGCTTGCTGCGCGTGGCTGCGAAAGCGGGGGATTTGTTTTCAACGGGCTATAACCTGAGGTCGTCAAATCCAAAGGAAGCAAGGCGTTATTTTGATTTAATTATTGCCATCACCCTCCCCGGGTCGGAGTGGCATAATGCGGCCAAAAACCAAATCAATACGCTCTCCTCCCGCTAACCCCACGGGGGGCTGCCTCCTCCGGCTGAAAGCAGTCCACTCTAGCGGTTTTTCCGATTTTTTTTCTTGTTGGCTTTTTCTCGTTTTCGGCGCTCGCGGATGGCATCGCGGGAGGCGGCTTGTGTTTTGTTGGGCGCCTCAGGCGCATAGCCCATAAGTCTGGCGCGCGCCAGCGCTGCAGAATTCATAGGCGCGCTGATTCCGGGCGCCACTTGAGGTGCTTCAAAAGGAGAGGGGCCCTCTGCGCCGCCCATGAGTTGTTGCATTTTTTTGGCATCGCCCCCAAACAGAGCGCTTAAGTCCATGTTTTTCATTTGCGACAACTGGCCAAGCTGTTTGAATCCAGGCAGTCGACCCAAAAGCCCGGGGTTTTTTCCAATTCCGCCCATGACTTGCTGCATCATTTGAAATTTTTTGAGCAACTCCAGCACGTCTTGCTTTTTATGGCCTGAGCCTTTGGCGATGCGTTGAGCCCGGCTGTCATTAATCAGCGCAGGGTTTTGTCGCTCGGCTTCTGTCATGGAGTTAAACAGCACCACAATGCGCTCAAGCTCCTTCTCATCAGGGTTCATCTGCTCGGTGAGCTCTCCAAATATGGGAAACTTGTCGAGAAGGCTTTTGAGCGAGCCCATTTTTCGAATGGTTCGAATTTGCTCGACAAAGTCGCGCATGTTGAATTTGCCAGAAAGGAGTTTTTGGGCGTCCTCTTCGGCTTTTTGCTCATCCACAACGGCCTCAAAGTCTTTCATGAGGCCGACAATGTCGCCAAACCCGAGAATGCGGCCTGCCAGGCCGTCCGGGCGAAATTCCTCTAGGCGGTCCATGGTTTCGCCCATGCCGAGAAATTTGATGGGCTTGCCAGTCACTTCTTTGATGGAGAGAGCAGCGCCTCCGCGTGCGTCGCCATCCAGCTTTGTCAGAATAAATCCATCAATGGAAAGCCGCGCGTCAAACTCAGCCGCGGTGCGTACCGCATCCTGGCCAATCATCGCATCACAGACGAGGAGAATGTTGTCGAGCTCAACGGTGGCTTTAATGGCTTCCAGCTCCTGCATCAGCGTCTCGTCAATGGCCAGGCGACCGGCCGTGTCGACAATCACCACATCCAATTTTTCTTTTTTGGCAAAAGCCCAGGCCTGGGAGGCCAACGCGGGCGGCGCTGTATCAGGCGCATGGAAGACGGGAACCTGAAGGCTTTCTCCGAGGATTTTGAGTTGCTCAACCGCGGCAGGGCGGTAAATATCGGCGGCTACCAAAAGCGGTTTTTTGCCTTCATTCAACAGGTGCCTGGCCAGTTTGCCTGCAGTGGTTGTTTTGCCAGAGCCCTGGAGTCCAACCATCATAATTCCAGAAATGTGCCCCTTGGGTTTGAAGGAGAGGCGGGTATCCACAGGCCCCATCAAAGCCTCAAGCTCGTCGTGGCAGATTTTGACGAAATGGTCCGAAGGGGTGACTTTGAGTTTTTTCCCCTGCTTGTTGGTGAGCGAGAGAGAAACCACTTCGCCCACGGCTTTTTCGCGCACGCGCGCAACAAATTTTTTGACGACATTGAAGGCGACGTCCGCTTCCAACAGAGAGATGCGTATGTCCCTCAAAGACTCTTCAACCAGAGCTTCTGTTATTTCGGACTTGCCTTGAAGGCGGTTTTTGGCAGAGCGAAAACCTTTGGTGACTGTTTCAAACATGGTGAGCACAAATGATTGGTTTTATGGAAGTTTTCTGCGAAAGTCGGCGAATTTCCCCTTGGGTGGTAGCACGGTTTCATGCGGGCGTCTATAGCGTGCTGGAAGAAAGGGGTTTTTCCTTTTTGTTCCTTTCTGGGTGACAGCCTTCCCTCCCGGGCGAGGGCCTCTTTTTTTATTTCTGAGTTTTGTCCTTTGTCAGTCAATTTGCTAGGGGAAGGGCGCATATGCTTAGCTTGATGCTTGCGGCTGGAAGCCGGCAGACGTATTGGCGGCCAAGCTTTATGGCGACTTCCAACTGGGAGAGGGCGGAGCGCCCGCCCATGCGTCCGCCGGAAATTCGGGGAAAAGCTTTTTGCTAAGTCGCACTGAAAAAACATACAAGGGGCATGAGTGAAAGCACCCACCAACGAAAATAAGTCTTCTCTGGAGCGCGCCATTCCCCGCTTTGCCCTCGTCATCCCCTGCTACCATGAGGAGGAGGGCCTTCCCCATGTGATGGAGGCCTTGGATGCATTCCTTGCTTCGCTCAAACAGGAGGG
>Ga0209737_10000568_pt1 | contig 29630 bp, 27 predicted proteins | sample TergutCu122P3_FD_187284 | JGI IMG/M metagenome (GOLD analysis project Ga0209737, IMG submission 187284) | Cubitermes ugandensis P3 segment gut microbial communities from Kakamega Forest, Kenya - Cu122 P3 (SPAdes) (version 2) | ecosystem: Host-associated > Arthropoda: Insects > Digestive system... | reverse complement strand
CTGCCTCATCAACGTAGGAGCGTTAGGTATCGTAAAGAACAAAGAGCTTCGAAACAACTTCGTAAGCGGCCCCGGGGATGTGCTGATATTGTGCGGCGAGCCTACCGGGCTTGACGGCATACATGGAGTGAACTTCGCTTCGGCCGACTTTTCGGCATCGGCCGAGAACAAAGGGGCAAAGCATGGGGTCTCCCCGATCCCGAAACGTTTCGTTTTGGCTGCGACCCTCGAGGCGAACAAGGCCGGCCTGGTGACCGGCATGAAAGACCTGGGCGGCGGAGGCCTGAGCTGCGTGGTCGGCGAGATGGCGCTCGGAGCAAATTGCGGAGCAGAAATTAATCTAGAGATGGTCCCCCTCAGAGACAAGAACATGGCGCCGTGGGAGATCTGGGTATCTGAGACCCAAGAAAGAATGATGCTTGCCGCAAAAGAGAAAGATGTCGGAAAGATACTGAAGATATTTGAGAAACACAAGGTTCCAGCGACCGTGGTGGGGAGGAGCATAAAGGACCCCCGCACAAGGGTCCTCTGGAACGGGGAGATCATTTTCGATATGGACATAGGATTCCTAACGGGCGGCCCGATCTACAACAGGCCATACAGCGAACCTGTCGTTTCTTCTAAAGAGAATGAAAAGATCCCGAAATTACCGTCAAACAATGAGGTCCTTCTCTCTATGCTCTCGGACATAAACATCGCATCGAGAGAATGGGCGATCAAACAATTCCAAAAGAAAGGCAGGAAGACCGTCGCCGGTCCGATGGCAAAGAACGGTCCCGGGGACGCAAGCATCATCGCGCCCGTGAAAGGATCGAACAAAGGCCTTGCCGTGGCCGTTGGCTGCAACCCGTGGCATGTTTCATCCGATCCGTACCGCGGAGGGAAAGGATGCATCGACGAGACCTGCCGCAATTTAGTTGCTGTGGGAGCGAGGCCGCATGCATTTACAGATTGCCTGAACTTCGGGAACCCCGAAAAACCGGACCGCTTGGGAGAGATGAGGGAATCGGTCAGAGGTTTAGGGGAGACGGCGCGCCATCTGAAGATCCCTATTCCATCGGGCAACGTGAGCCTGTATAACGAATCTTCAAGCGGCGTTTGTATACTGCCGACGCCGATGGTCATCGGCACCGGACTGATCAAGGACGGCAGGAAGGCTGTTTCTGCCGATATTAAAGAAAAAGATAACCTTCTGTTCCTGGTGGGCGAGACCAAAGATGAGATGGGCGGTTCGCTGCTGTTCCGTATGTTCAAAGGAGCGGGCGGCAATGTCCCAGATGTCAACCCGGCCAACCTGAAGAAGCTAATGGACCTTATGCTGTGGGTAACTGAAAAAGGAATGGTGAAGAGCTGTCACGACTGTTCCGACGGAGGTTTTGCTGTTGCAATGGCTGAGATGTGCATCGCAGGCAACATCGGTGCGGACATCGACCTTTCGAGGATCAAAGGCAGCGAAATGGTCAAGTTGTATTCAGAAAGCAACACCAGGTGGATCGTCGAGGTCGATAAGAAAGATGAAGCTGTGTTCAAAAAGCTCTTCGGTAGGAAAGCGGCCCTCGTCGGAAAGACCGGCGGCACACGCCTTAAAATGCAGGATGCATCAATTAACCTGACCCTCGCTGAAATGAAAGCAGCATGGAAAGAGCCTCTCGATAAGATAATGAAAAGCTGATCACAAAGAGGTCTTCCTTCCGAAGATAAGATATCCCGTATGACCCAGCATCTCGAATGCCGGCCTCACACCCCCCGGATGTACTTCAAGGCCGCGCTGTATGTTCTCCAATGCGTATATCTCAGCAAATCCCTTTTCTCTGAGTGCTGAAACGATCTTCTCCGCCTGGTTCATGTTGGGAACATATGAGCAAATGCGCCCTCCCGGCCTTAGATTCTCATACAGATTATCCAAGGCAAGCCATGGGTCCGGCATGTCCATAATAAGCGCATCCGCTTTTAGGTCGACCTTTGTGTTCCTTGCATCGCCTATGGTATACTTCCAGTATGATTCAAGACCGGTGCGCTTGATGTTCCTCAGCGCAAGCTTGGCATTCTCTTCTTTGAACTCAATTGTATGAACGGTCCCGCCCGGAGCCACAGCACTCAAAAGAGCGGTGGTCAATCCCCCTGACCCAGCACCTATTTCTAAGACAATGCTGCCGGACCTGATATCGCAGTTGAAAATGATCGTAGACGCATCTTTCGGAGTGATTATCTGCGCCCCTCTGTCGAGAGATTCCATTAGTTCTATAGTACCTGGCCTGAACACAAAGTAGTCCTTCCCGACTATGCTCACCTGCGACCCGTCCTCCAGGTCCCTGAACCTTGTGCCGTCGACCGTCCCCAGCGACGCTACTTTTATCATTTCGTACGAGACCCTCAGCCATGTCCTCTTTCCGGATCTGTCAACAAGATAAACGGTCTCGCCTTCCAAGAACGTCATGGGATCACATCGTTCGAGCTGCGAGGGTCAGCATGTTCGTCTCTTTGCCGCATATGATGCATTTTCCCTTGTAGGGTTCTTTCGAAGCGTAAGGGAAACCGAGTATCTTCAGATCATTCGCATCCTCGAACTTGTGGCCGCATTCATCGCCGCCGCACCATCCGAACTTCAGTATCTTCCCCTCCGGTATATTCTCTAGGGAGTCGATCTCCTGCATCTTCGATGCCTGGGATGCTTTGGCCTTTTCCATCAGAGAGGATGAGATCATCTTGAAGATCAGCTTCACGCCGTCTCCGACATCTTTTATGTCTATCGTACCTTTTTCTCCGGTGTCCCTTCTTACGAAAGTAACAACATTGTTCTCAATATCCCTTCCGCCCAGTTCCAGCCTCAGCGGCACGCCTTTGATCTCCCAGTCATAGTACTTGCTTCCGGGCCTCACGTCCCTGTCATCGAGTTTGACTCTTATGCCCTGCTTTGATAATGTTGCCTCAAGTGCACGCGCCGCCTCAAGTACCAGAGAATTATTTCCTTTCGAGAATATCGGAATGATCACCGCCTGGAACGGTGCTATGTCCGGAGGCATGATCAGCCCTTTGTCGTCTGAATGCATCCCTATTATCGCCCCGAGCAGCCTCTCGCTCATCCCGTATGTTGTTTGATGGACGTGCTTGTGTTCGCCGCTCTCGTTCTCGTACATTATCTCATACGGTATCGAAAAGTTAGTGCGGTAATGATGCATCGAACCGATCTGCAGCGACTTTCCGTTGGGCATCACCGTATCTATTCCCACTGTGTAGTACGCTCCAGGGAACTTGTCCCATTCCGTTCTCACCGAAAGGAAATACGGGAGGCAGAGCCTCTTCGAGATCTTTTCCAATATCTCGGTGTCCTCCTCTATCTGCCTCTGCGCATCCTCCTCGGACACGTGGCACGTATGCGATTCGAAGAAATGTATCTCCCTCACTCTTATGAACGCCCTTGTCTGTTTTGTCTCATAGCGGAACACGTTCACGATCTGATATATCTTAAGCGGAAGATCCTGATGCGATCTTACCCAGAGCGCGAACATCGGGTACATCGCAGTCTCTGATGTAGGACGAAGAACCAATCTAACGTCTAACTCGTTCAGCCCCGCATGGGTCACCCAGTATACTTCCGAGTCGAACCCTTTGATGTGGTCCTTTTCTTTCTTGAACTCGGTCTCCGGGATCATAAGCGGAAAACAGACCTCGTCGTGGTTCGTTGAATCCAGCTCTTGTCTTATGAAGCGGTCGATGTTGCTCATCGCCTTCCATCCGTACGGGGTCCAGACGTTCATTCCCTTTATCGGGTATCTTTTGTCCGACAGCCCTGCTTTCTCAACTATCTCGTGATACCAATCGCTGAAATTATCTTCTTTCTCCAAAGGATCACCATTCTTCTTTCAGTGCCTTTGCTATTATCCCAGCTACCGAGAGATGGGAGACCTCGTTCTCGAGGGTATTACAGCAAAGCACCGCTTCCAACGCATTCCCCGTGAGCCTCTCCAACGCATTGTTGATGAACAGGCCGTGGGTGCAGGCGACGGAGACGCTTTTTGCCCCGGCCTCTCTGAGAGCTTGCTTCGCTGCAATGATAGTGCCGCCTGTTGAGATCATGTCATCAACGATCAGTACATTCATCCCTTTGCAATCCAATTGTGCGGGAGTTATCTTTACATCAGAACCGGACAGGCGCACTTTCTCAAGATAGTCATACGGTACGCCTATCATTTCTGCAACGGATCTCGCCCTGTCCTTCGCCCCCAGGTCGGGAGATAGCACAAAGTCGATGTTCTTGTTCTTGAAGTACTCCGCAATGGCGGATGCTGCTTTAAGGTCTATATGAGGACAGTCGAAGTAATCGAGTATCGATTCCTTGTGGATGTCCATCGTGATAACACGGTCGCACATCATACCCAGATGTTTGATCATGACCTTTGCGCTCTCCGGCTCCCCGGGCTTGAACACCCTGTCCTGCCTGGCGTACCCGAAGTATGGAATGACCAGAGTTATTCTCTTTGCGCCCATCTTCTTTACAGCATCCTGAAGCAGGAACATCTCTATCAGGTTTGAGTCGGGATAAGTGTTCTGTATGATCACCACATCATCATTCAGAGACTCGGCATCTATCCTCGTGTAGCATTCGCCATCAGGGAACCTGGTGGTCGCCGCCTGCACATATTTGCAGCCCAGAATGTTCGACAGTTCTTTTGCAAGATCTTTGGATGATGATCCCCCGACTATTATCATAATGCGTAATTCGCTTAATATTATAATTAAATGTGCATTTTGAAAGAGAGGTCTTATCTTCCCTCTCGGCTGAAATTCAGAAAACATACAGTCAAACTTTTATCATCGGGCCGTGTTGCATAAGCGATGATTGACACCATCTCGGAAGAGAAGATCGACAGATACCTTGAGATCACGCATAAAGCTTTGGAGAAACTCAAGATCGCAGCCCCGGGCAGATCGTATGCGAAAAGGCTCGCCGAAGATTTCCTTGAGATGGCTACCTCCTATTACAACGATGCGAAGCATTTCAGGGAATCAGGAGATCTTGTGACAGCGTTCGCAGCCGTCAACTATGCGCATGGATGGTTGGACTGCGGCGCCAGGATCGGGTTGTTCGATGTCGGCGAGGATGATGTTCTTTTCACGCTTTTCGAGTGATGCGGGCTGGCTCCGCGGTCGATGCTGTTGAATACGATTCAACATCGCCCAAGATGTCCCTGACCTCCCCTTCCGGAAGGTCTGTGAAGATGCTGTTTCCGAGCATGCACATGGATGCCTTTGCTCCGTTCTTTTCAAGCTTTTTTATTGCTGCAGCGACCTTTTCACCCATCACGCCTGAATCGGAAGCGAACTGTCTGGATATATCGAAGATGTTCTTATTGTTGCCTCGGAGGAACCTTTCCATTGCCGTGTCCCCGGCTTCGCAGATCTTCTTTGATCTTTCCTCATCTCCGAGTATTTCGGCGGTACTCATTTTCTTTCCGAGTACGACCAAGGTCAGCCTTTCAAAGACGATCCCGCTGTCGATGACTTGACCGAAGGGGGGCATTCCCTCCTTGATCCTTATAGGCGCGTTGATCTCATGCATCAATGCCGCGACATCCCCCAATCCTCCTCCGCATTCCACCTCTGAAATGTGGGCCGCCTCGAAGGCCTCCTTTCTGCTTTTCCCCAGGATCTCGGATACGCATAGTGCTGCTGCAATAACTCCGGATGCGCTCATCCCGAACCCTTGCCCCGGCGGAAGACCGCACTCGATGTTCACTTCGAACCTGCGGCCCGGAGCCATTGTTTCAAGGAGGTGCCTCGTTATCCTTGCTTCGTTTTCCTCCCTGTCGATCGATATCCTTGTGCTTCCGCTTATCTCATGCATATGAACATTGGTGCCTTCCTTCAGTCTGATACCCGCTCCTCTAGACCCTTTCTCAAGGATCCTTTCCGAAGCGGCGGGTCTGAAAAAACAAGTTATGTGGGAAGGACAGAACGCCGAGGTCATAGTATTTCCGCACAGTAGTTCAGTATCTCGTCGGACACCTCTACCTTTGTACCGGTGATGTTCTTTGACGAATCTTTTGTCACGAGTATAACAGAAGAAGTGGATCTTCCCGCATCGTCGATATCATTTGCGATCACGGCGCGAAGATCATACTCCTTCATCCTTGCCCTCGCCTTTTCCTCCAATTCCATCAAGCTTAACCCGGATTCGGCTTTGAACCCGATTACATTCCTACACTCCTTTCTGAGAAGCGGAAGGATCTTCGGGACTGGTTTCAATTTCACATCGAACGGTTTATCGCTGGATATCTTCCCGGCTTTCTTTTCCATCGGCGTGAAATCTGCCAGCGCGGCGGGCATTATCACCAGATCATGATCGACCGTCTTGACCATCCCCTCCAGGTCTGACACCGTGGAGAATCTCTTTACATTAAGGAAGCTTGGCAGCGTTACTGTACACCCTCCCATCCACAGCTCGGTATCTGCACCTCTCTCGAATGCTCGCTTTGCAAGCGCCAACGCCATCATACCGGTCGACCTGTTGGTGATCATCCTCATTGAATCGATAGGTTCCTCGCTCCTTCCGCCTATCACTAGGATGCGGTGTCCCGCAAGGTCGTTCCTCGACAGGAGTTTCACCGCCCACGATACTATCTCTTCTTTGGCTGCGACCTTTGCTCTGATCCCGTCCCTGTGCGGGCCGATGATGTGAACGCCCCATTCCGCGAGGGTGCTCAGGTTCTTCGAGACCGCCGGATTGTTCAGCATTTGCTCATGCATTGCGGGAGCGATGGCAACAGGTATCTTCCCTCCCAATGCGATGGTCGCCATTGAGGTCACGGGGGTATCGTCTATCCCCATTGCCATCTTTGAAATTGTGTTCGCTGTTGCTGGGTAAACAATGAAAAGGTCTGCCGCCGATGCATCGCCCAGATATGTTACGTGTTCTGTGTGTCCTGTAAGTTCGGTGATCGGCTTGATGCCGGCCGCATACTCCACGCTGTCTGGAGCTAGCAGCTTCACTGCGCTCGGCGTCATTACGGGGATCACCTTCGCCCCGTTCCTGATCAGCTCTCTTATCACCGACACGCATTCAGTGACCGCTATGCTTCCTGTAATTCCGAAGACGATGGTCTTCCCTCTCAGTTTGCTGCTGTTCTCGCAGAATATCTCTTCTGACGGGTGCATTATAATATCTCCTTCAACTTTGAAATGATCCTTTCTGTTATTTCGGATTGCTTCTCTTCGGCATCCACTATCATGAAATCATATTCATCCGCCAACCTAAGATACTCCCTTCTTACGTTGCCTAAGAATTCGGATTCTTCGAATTTGCTCAATTCCTCTCTTCCGCCGATCCTTCCGAGTCCCGTCTCCGGGTCGATGTCCAAGAGCACCGTGAGGTCCGGCATCGCGATGATCGGCATGTTCAGAGAGATCAGCCACTCCCTGTCAAGCGCTTCCCCATTGAGCTCCGATGACTGATAAGCGACGGTGGATGCGAAATATCTGTCGCATATGACGACCTTACCTTCAGATCTCCATTTCAGTATCCGTTCGGTGTGGACCGCACGATCTGCTACGAACAGAAGAGCTTCTGCCTTTTGGGAGATGCCCTTCACTTTCTTTTCTCTGATGAAACTCCCGATCTCATCATGGGTCGGCTCTTGGGTTATGATCACATCATATCCCTCATCGGAAAGCCTTTTTCCCAAGGCCTTGCAAAGTGTGGATTTTCCGGCCCCGTCGATACCCTCAATAACAAGGAATGCTCCTCTCAGTGCTCCACTCTCCGCAATGGTATCATATCCGCCTTTAATACCGCTTGTGTTGGCCGTCAGCCTTTCCAACATCGTACCCAAGGATTCGAGGTCCTTGATGTACTTCTTGCAAAGGAACGATAACTTAGCTCTGACCTCTTTATCAAACTCAATACCCAGCGATGTCAATTGTTTTTCGAGTTCCCTTGCGATCGTCCCGCCCCTGCGGTCCCAGTCTGTCAATATGATCGCTTTCTTTTTTCGTTCGGAGACATATTCGGCGGCTTTCATCGGCCCGCCTTCCGACTGTATCATGAATACCTCGCCGATGATCCCGACAGACCTCAGAGATCTCTTATCCTTGAGCCCTTCTATGAGAATGATGCCGTCCTTTGAAAGCTCTTCGAGGTCCTCGAGGACCTTCTTTATCTCATCAAGTCTTTCTTCATCATTCATTGTGTTCCCTCAGTTTTGAGATGATGACGGAAGGGTCGCCTTCTATGAATATTGTCTTTTGTCTATTCGTGTGTCCGGATACGACAGCGGAGGGCGATCCCGTTATTTTTTCGAAAAGCTCTTCCGCCTCTTTGTTTGCCTTACCATCCAAAGGCGGCGACCTTACTTTGACGATGAGCCTTTTCCTCCAGCTGTCGATGCCTTCCGTGCCGGACCTGCTTGATCCCGGCGATACCAGAATATCCACTTCGACCCCTTTTCCTGCGACTCTGATCACGTCCTCGATCGGCATCGTTTTTCGGTATCTTGTATGATGTTATCATTATTTTCCTATACGGAAGATGACCTTGGTCATTCGAGCGTGAATAGAACCATATATTCTCAAGAAAATAAGGGTAGAGATGTCGAAGAGTTCCGATCAAATGTCCTTTGAGGACCTTAGTGCCGTTTACAGGCAGGAGAAGAAGGAACCCCGGATTACCGCGGTAAGAAGGGACCTGTACCCGGCAATGGCGGGGCTGATCGTTTCACTCAGAACAGAGTATGAAAAATGTCTTTCCGCCGATCCGGATTCGGTGATATGCGAGGGAGTGAACCAACGGCGTAAGAAGGCCGTGTCGCTTTCTAAGGAAATAACAGAGATAAGGATGGGGAAGATCTCAGCTATGGCTTTGATCGGCGCAAGAGGCGGACTGAACGTGCTTGATAACCTTACCGCCGAGGAAAGGGAGTATTACAACGATCTTATGAACATATCAAAAAAGCACGTCAGCCTGGTGGATAAACTGACCGGGAAAAAGAAATACGAGACCCCGGACCTGGCACCTGAACCCGCTCCCAAGAAAGCGGCCGAGCCGGCAAAGGCAAAACATGCAACGGCAGCAGAACCGGCGGCCGCAGAGGCATCGATACCTGTGGCGGAAGAAAGCGAAGAGGAAGAGATGGCCGTCATAAGGATACTGGAGGACCTGCCGCCGTTCTCCGGCCCTGACAGGAATTATGAGCTGTCGAAAGAAGATATAGTCAGAATGCCAAAGACCATGGCGCTGGCGCTTATCAACAGGGCCAAGGCGGAGCTGATCAGCCCCGCACCTTGATGGTCCTTGTGTCTCCCGGGAATTCGAGACAATCGAGGTATAGCCTTTTCATTCCGGTAATTTCCGCTACCGTGTCCCTGGCAATATCGGGGGCGTTGTTCGTCTTGCTCAAGTGAGCCAGGAATATCTGTCTTTTGTCATTCCTCGTCCTGCTTATAGCTTCGGCGCAGTTTACGTTGGATAGATGGCCGACCTCGCTTGCGATCCATCTTTTTAGATACAAAGGATAGGGTCCTTCGGCAAGCATCTTTTTATCATAATTTGATTCGATCACTGCTGCATCCGCTTCTTTAAGAGCATGCTCCACTTGGAATGTCAGCCTTCCCGTATCAGTTGCCACAAGCACCTTCTTCTTTTCAGCCTCGACCAAAAATGCATTCGGTTCGGCTGCATTGTGGGAGGTGGGAAGAGGGGTGATCACCATATTACCCACACAGAACGATCCCATCGTTCTGATCTCTGCGTATTTTACGTTCCCGATACAGCTGCTGTCGAATGTCGCTTTGTTGCACATAACGGGAATATTGAATTTCCTTGATACCACTCCGGCGCCGGATATGTGATCAGAATGTTCGTGGGTCACAAGCAGAGCTTTCAGGTACTTGCCGTCAACGCCCTCCTGTCCCATAAGCTTGGAGATCCTCTTGCAGCTGATCCCTGCGTCGATCATTATCGCTTCGTCGTCAAACTGGATGATGGTACAATTCCCGTCGCTTCCGCTTGCAAGGACATGTACCTCTAACATCCGACCTCAGACCTTTTTCTTGTAGATGTAGAATATTATGTCTGATCTCGAGAGCGTTCCAACAAGAACGCCTTTCTCCAGAACCGGCAACCGATTAACATTGAGCGCCATCATTTTCTTTAAGGCCTGAACGATCTTCTCATCAGGAGATGTGGAAAGGACCGTCCTTGTCATCAGGTCCTCGACCTTCGTTTCCGAGATGGCTTTGTTGGCTTCCGTGAGAGCTTCGTCTGCGGTGACCCCGTCCATCGGAAGACTGAGCAGGGAGTGGGTGGTGCTCGGGTCTTTGTCCAATTTGTCCTGATATTTGAGGATGAGTTTGAGAACATCGTTCTCCGTGATGATACCGACAACATGGTTCCTGTTGTCGACTACCGGTGCACCTGTGGAATTATCGACTGCGAGTTTGATAGTTGCACGCTTGATGGTGTCTGTCGGCTTGACAGTCAACACCTGAGTGGTCATTAGGTCCCTTACCCTGAGTTCTGTCATCGTTTCCTGATATCCCCCTTAAGATATATGTATTTGGATTCGCTCATCGCCGTATAGCTTGGCTGATCTTAAAACAATACAAACAGACAGTTTTATTTACCACCACGCAATCAAGAGGCGCACAGGGGCCTGTAGCTCAGCTAGGTAGAGCGATCGACTCTTAATCGATCGGTCAAGGGTTCGAATCCCTTCAGGCCCGCTTTTTTCATAACCCCGATCACCATCGGCAGGGGTTGACGATAAATATCAAAAACACATACCCGTCTGGCAAATACGCTTTGATATGTGGAAATTATTGAAGTGGGGATCATGATAAACATTGCGATACTTGGGTTTGGCGTCGTCGGTTCCGGTACATATTATAACGCAACAGAGAACGCTAAATTGATCGAAAAAAGAGTCGGCGATTCAATCAAAGTGAAAAAAATTGTCGATATACTGGACTTCCCCGATCACCCCGCACCGGAACTGCTGACAAAGGACTTCAATGAGGTAATGAAAGATCCGTCAATATCCATCGTGGTCGAGACGATCGGCGGAGTGCGTGTCGCTTACGACTTTACCAAAGCTGCTCTTATGGGAGGAAAAAGTGTCGTGACCAGCAACAAAGAGCTCGTTGCAAAGCACGGCATTGAGCTTACAGGTATCGCAAAGAAGAACAAGGTCAGTTATCTTTTTGAGGCAAGCGTTGGCGGCGGCATCCCGATAATACACCCGCTCAAGCAATGTTTGGCGGCAAACAATATCACCGACATATACGGGATATTGAACGGAACTTCAAACTACATTCTTACAAAGATGAGCAAGGACGGAATGTCTTTCGACGCCGCACTCAAAGAAGCGCAAGCGAAAGGCTATGCCGAGAATAACCCGGCGGCAGATATAGAAGGCCACGACACCGCCAGAAAGATTAGCATCCTGGCATGGGTCGCATCCGGGACCATGATCGACAGCGAAAATATCCCTACAAAGGGGATCACAGAGATCACGGCGAAGGATATGGAAAAAGCAAAGGCCGCCGGATGCGTGATCAAGTTGATCGGAAGAGCCAAGCTGGCTGATGGAAAGGTCGAATGCTCGGTCGGACCGGAGTTGATACCTTTGAGCGAGCCGTTGGCGATCGTCGACGGGGTATTCAATGCCATAGCCGTTGAGGGCAACTTTGTCGGAAAAACAATGTTCTACGGAGAGGGCGCCGGCAGCAGGGCGACCGCCAGTGCGGTCATGAGCGATGTGATGGAGATCGCCCGGGGCATAGTTGCACACCGCAAGCCAGCATGAATCTTTGCAAACATATCCTGTTATTATAACACGGAGGCACGACATGCCGGTCAAACAGGATATATATTTCAGATGGAAAGATAATAAATACAAACATCATAACAACGTTCTCGATAACAACATAAGTTTCACAAGGAGCAGACGATGAGTACGAAATGTGACGGGGACAAGATGTTCGAGATACTGTCCAAATACAGTGTGGAAAGGAAGGTCGATAAGACCGATGAAGCGATATTGGACAGACTATCCAAGGCAAAGTACATAGAGTACAGACTCAAAGAGGGCGGCGTCGTCTATGCCAAAGCGACCCCTTTATCAAAGGAGCTGTTGGCATGTTCGCTAAAAACCACTTCCTGATCATAGACGGCTGGGTATACTGAAATGACTTTTGAAAACATATACGGATGGGTCCCCAACATCGAGGGGGACGTGTGCAATCATGCAAAAGTAAAATCAAGGATCGACAACGCCGCTTTGGCTTGCGCCATCGGGGATAAGGTAACGGTCCTGAATGTTTTTTGCGAATACTCATACGACATAACCGGAAATAAGATCAAGGTCTCGAACGACTCGTGCGGTACGATTGAGATCGAGATAATCCATGAAAGCGGCCTCTGCTCTCTAAAAATAATAGATAACAAGCTGGACAACGATAAAGCAACAAAGATCTGGGTCGAAGAGGTATGGAAGGGGTTCAGGATGATAGTGGACGGGTGCTCGGACACTGTATGTGACTGTACGTCCATGCTGCCCATCTATCTTGATCCGGATCAATCGGTCTACGAGGGAATAGTCAAAGCATTCGTTGAAACTATGGAGTATGAAGCGGATTTTGCTAACCATGTGGTGGGACGGATCATCAGGGACCAGAACAAAAAGACCCCGGATAAATGGGAGAGCCTATGGGGCAAAGCGAACACTCTGCAAAATGTCTCAAAGTCGAACCAGCTATACTTCAGAAGGTTCCTGGAATTCTATAAGGACGAATTCACGCCGGAGAGAATCGGCGAGCTCAACAGAAAGATGGATGCCTGGTGCGATAAAGCTAAGATCGCATACGAGAACAACATGCGTCAGGCTGAATTCGGGTACAAAAAAGCGGCCGACAGGCTGAACCGCCGCAGGTTCTATATCGCGGCCGCCTCACTTGCAATAGCGGTCTTGGCGATAGTTATGTTCTGATGGCTTGGGTTCGGAAGAATATGACGATTGCTGCTTCTTAATTGATATAAACATAATTCAGTATATCTGGACCAGGTGCAAAAGATGGAGATCACGGAGGTCGATAAGGAAGATCTGCCTGAGATACTTGAATTGCAGAGGCTTGCCTTTTTTGAGAACAGCCTGCGCTACGGCAACGACCCGAAAATGCCTCCGCTCCCGCAGACCTTGGACGAGCTTACCGAAGAGTCTGAGGGGCAGAAATTCATCAAAGCGGTCATTGACGGCGTGATCGTAGGCACGGCCAGAGGCTGTATGGATGGCGAAATTTGCAGAATAAGCAAGATGATGGTGCACCCGGATCATCAGAACAAAGGGATCGGCAGTAAGTTGATGATCTCAATAGAGAAAGAATTCGATGCTCGGATCTTTGAGCTGAGGACCGGGCATTTGGATGAGAAGAACATCTCTCTTTACGAAAAAATGGGTTATGCTCTTACCGGCGAAAGGGAGCAGATCACCGATACATTATGGTTCGTCCGCATGAGGAAAGACCGAACATTTATACGCTGAGAAGTTCGCTACATTATCGGTGGTTTCCATAACGATCTATAAAAGCGAAGTATTGAAAGTTTCCTTCAAATTGATAATGTCTTCGATCGAGCCTGAAGAAGTAAAGAAAATGGATATTCTGATAAACCAAAGAGCAAAGGAAGGCTGGGACCTTGTCACGTATACCTTCATGGGAGGGGGCGGTGGGAACGATTTCGGCAGAGGCATTCTTCTGACATTCAAAAAAGAATGAGCTTGGGCACTGCCCAAACATTTTATCTCGAATCCGATATACACAGGCAATGAGAAAGTACGATCTTGTTTGCTTCGATATGGACGGCGTCCTGACATCGATCAGAAGTTCATGGCACTGGGTCAATCTTTGTCTAAACGTCAACAACGACGAAACGTATTGGTCATATCTGAAAAGAGAGATAGATCAGACGGAATTCATGAGAAGGGATATTGCTCAATGGAAGGCGGTAATGCCGGAGATCAGCAAAGCGACCCTCATCAGATTCTTCAGGGACATGCCGCTCACCGACGGCATACAAGAAACGGTCGCATGCCTGAGAAGCAACGGAATTAAATGTGTGATAGTGAGCGGGGGCATCAGCCTTGCCGCACAGATGATCGCAGAAGAGTTCGGGTTCGATGAATATATCGCAGATGTTGTCTGCCTGGATCAGAACGGGGATCTGACAGGAGAGGGAATAATGAACGTCGACCTGGACGACAAAGGAATATCGGTAAGGCGTTTCATTGAAAAGTACGGCACAACGAAAGAAAGAACTGTTTCGGTCGGCAATTCATATACCGACATACCAATGTTCAGGAACACCGGGCTGTCGATAGCATTCAATCCTTCCGATGAGTACACAAGCGAGGCCGCCGATTTTACTGTGGTATCCGATAACATCTCGGATATCCTGGATCATATCCTTCCCCAGGATGATGCTCAGTCCTCGAATACAAAACCGTCCTGATCGTCATCTTCTTCGAGATCCAGAACGGCATACCTCTTCTTTCTTATTTTGCCATAGATACGGGTGATCTCCCTTGCCTCGGCGGACCCCTTCTTCAGAAGACGTTCCTTGGTCTTGATCGCATGCACAAGGGTGTCGAAGTCATCGAATTCCAAAACCATACCGATGGTGAATTCTTCATCCGGTTCCGCTTCGGTCCTTACCGAGTATGTCTTCTGTCCGTCGTTGACAGATACCTTCACGCTCAGAAGATCGAACTGTTTGACCCACAGCGCTTTGATGTTGTCCACCCGGAACTTCTTTCCTCTTTTTCCGTCCTTCGTCTCGATCTGGGATATACACACTCGTCTTCCGTCGTCGAGGTAGAATTCGTCTTCGATCGCAAGGATATCGTCAGACTCAAGTTCGGTCTCCGTGGTCTCTGTCACGCTGCCGTCGCTGAACAGGACCTTGATCTTAAGGATCTCTGGCAGCTTTATCGTATCGGAGAACGTCCTCCCGCATTCAGAACATCTGAAGGTCCCGGTGACGTTGTCCTTTCCCATCCTCCCTTTCAATATATCGTGTTCTGTGATGTCATCGCAGTCGGGACAATCGATGTAAAGGTACTCCGGCATATCTCTGTTTACCACATTTATCACCTTTTTGTAAGGAAAGGGGGGTCATGCCCCGGTATTATCACATCTGCGTACCGAGTTATCATCTTTATGCTCTCAACCGCGAGTCTTTCATCGATATTTATCCTAGGGGGGATCATTCTCTCGAAGTTCCCGTACTTCGGCAACGCGTCTCCGGCGATCACATATCTTTGGTCTGCTTTGACAAAGACGCTTACCGACCCAGCTGTATGTCCGGGAGTGTGCACGACCCTCACTCCTGGGACGAGTTCTTTATCGGTTTCCAAAGGTATTGCTCCGCTTACGGTCCCGTGCTCGTCTGGGTGCATCATGACGGCGGCGTTCTCGAACATACCGTTATTTCCCACATGATCGTGATGAGAGTGTGTAAGGATGATGGTGTCGACGTCTTTCATGAACACGCCTATCTGTTTGAATGCGGTTTTAATCGCTGGTCTCATATACTCGGTGCTGGTGTCGACAACGATCATTCTCTCATCGGCTCGGATCAGAACCGATGAAGAAAAAGCATCGAACACGTTCCCTTTCTCATCCCTTTGGAAGTTCCCGATCGCCAGCACATCCAGTTTGATCATGGACCTGTATCTCATCCTATCTAGAAAAAATCGCTGTGCTTTTTATCTCTGTGCATGATTACTCCGTAATGAGATACGACCCGTGCCTTATCATCGAAAAAGATGACGATGTCTATCCTCCGTCGGATGACAGCATCCTCCTCATCACTTCGTTGGTGGTACGTCCAGGCGAGAAGGTATTGGAGATAGGATGCGGCTCCGGGATCGTCTCTATGCATTGTGCTCTGAACGGAGCGATAGTCACATGCGGGGACATTAACAAAAAAGCTGTCTCCCTGACAAAGAAGAATATGTCCCTTAATTCTCTGAATGCGACTGTCATTGAGACGGATCTTTATTCGAATGTCGAAGGACGATTTGATACGATAATCTTCAATCTTCCTTACCTCCCTGTCAAAGAAGAAGGGTGTCTGGCTATTGCGTGGTCCGGCGGGGAGGACGGTATCGGACCACTACCGGGATTGATATCCGGCGCATATGATCATCTACTTCCGGAAGGCAGGATAGTTATCGTAGTATCATCTCTGATGGACCAAGATAAATTACGAAATATTCTGGAGGGGCTCAGTGTGACCGAGCTCGCAGAAGCCTCTTTATTCTTTGAGAAAATCGGCGTGCTTGAGATCAACCTATGAGTTTCTTTATCTCTTTTTCGAGAAGGTCATTTGCTTGTTTGCCGTCTATCTTTCCGCGGAGAGCTGCCATCACCGGGCCCATGAGAGGCCCTATAGCATCCATCCCTTTTGATCTGACAAAGTCCTCGCGTTCTTTGACTATGCCCGCTATCACAGCGGCCGCTTCGTCGCTTCCCACGGCTTCTACTCCGGACCTTCTTATCGCACCTTCCGCATCTGAGCCTTTTGCCATCTCTCTCAGTAACGAGGGCAGTGCCTCTTTTGAGAATCTGTTTGCTTTCAGAAGTTTGAACAGCTCGATCAGTTTTGCACCGTTTATCGAGTCTGGGTCTAGGCCTTCATGTTCAAGTTCGGTGAATGTGTTTGTAAGGGCGGATGCTGCCGCTGCGGTCATCCCCGTTTCCTTGGATATCTTGATGAACAACTCATCGCGGCTCTGCCTGACGATCTGATTCGCCTGCTGAGGATTGATCCCGTATGATGAAACAAGCCTCTTCTCGATCTCCTCCGGAAACTCCGGCAGGTTCTTTTTGATCATCTTTAATTTGTCTTCTGTCATGAGGATCGGGAGCACGTCCGTTTCGGGGTACATCCTCGCCGCTCCCGGGAGAGGCCTTGAATATCTTGTGGTTCCGTCGGGCAAAGGATCCCTTGTTTCCTCGGGCACCCCGTCTATCGCTGTGTTAGCTCTCCCTACGGCTACCTTTAACGCTTCGGTCGCTTTTCTCTCCTTTTCTGCGCATATCACAAAAGCATCCTCGGAAGAAAGTTTCAGATGTTTTTTGAGTTCCTCGACGTACTCTTTCTCTATTCCGTAATTGGGAAGCTCATCTGAGTGGAATATCCCTTTTACCCCTCTGGTTCTGGCGTATTGGGCCATCTCCGCCCCCAGCCTCAGTTTCCCGCCGTCGCCGTTCAAAACTCCAGCGAACCCGGGCAGTTTGACAGCTATAACTTTACCTTTTTCCTCAAGTGCGCTTCTTATCACTTTAGAGCTGCTTTTTGCAAAGATGTCTGTCGCGTCGATCGGTAAGAATTCAACGGCCTTCACGTTCCTGCCGTTCAGTATCTCTTTGACCCGGATGAGCATCTTTTGTCTTCCCATCTCATTTCTTACGTAATCGGGAAGAAGCCTGAGCTCCTGTGCGCCCTTGATCTCGACCCTGGCCCCTCCAGGTATCGAGATGTTCAGGTCCTCCCTGATCGTCCCGATCCCGCGCTTTACTTTCTTAGTGGCCCTGAAGATCGCTCCCAGCCTGAGTGCGACCTCCATGACCTCCTCCGGCGTTTCGATGTCCGGTGCTGTGGCGACCTCGATCAACGGTATACCCAGCCTGTCCATACGCCAGAGCACCTCGCTCCCGGTGGATTCAAGTTTCCTAGCAGAATCCTCTTCGAGACAGACCGTTTGTATGCCGATCTTCTTGCCATTGGCCTCTATCCACCCTCCGGTCGATATCAAGGCCGTTCTCTGATAACCTGTGGTGTTGGAACCGTCGATCGCCATCTTTCTCATAAAATGAATTTCATCGATGACCTTTGCATCAAGCATCATTGAAAATGTTAACGCAATGTCCATTGCATCCTCGTTCACTGCCTGGGGAGGCTCCTCGTCGAGTTCGGCGAGACATGAACAGCCTTCGCAGCATTGGTACCTGAAACATTCGTCCTTCTGGAACTGGGCCAAAGCTGCCCTGTCCATTTCCCCAAGCTCGCTTGCTGTTGGTCTTAGTCTTCTGTAAAATGATCCGTATCCTTCGTCCTTAAGGTCGCTGTCGCAGCTGCAGAACAACTTCTTTGTGTCAAGCTGTTGATGTATCTCAATACCGCATTTGAGCTCTCTCTCAGACATCTACCGTCCTCCTGTTGCCCATCTCCCCGGCGAGAGGGGTGATCATCAGCTTCTTCGCTTCTTCCGCGTTCGTAGAATTTGCCAATGCCCACATCAGTTTTACGTAGGCGGTCTCCGGAAGCATATCTGAAACGGATATTGCGCCTGCGGATCGAATTTCCCTGCCGGTGCCGTATATATTCAGGTTGGTGATGCCGCCCAGGCATTGCGACGTCATCACGACCACCGTTCCATTATCACATGCTTTCTTGATCAAAGATATCATTTCTTTATTCACATGTCCGAGTCCCGATCCTGCTATCACAACGCCTTTGCTTTTTATCATTGCTGATTCGAACAAAGAGGGGTCCATCCCGGGATAGAATTGAAGAAGCATGACCGATCTTTCCATCTTGGCCTTTGCGGCAGCTTTTTTTGATGTTATGCTTTTTACTTCCGAAGTGAATTTGATGTTTCCTTTCTCATCCATAAATGCTATCGGTGAGGTGTTGATGCTCTTGAACGCATCGCGCCTCGAAGTGTGCATCTTCCTTACTCTTGTTCCGGCATGCACTGCGAAGGAATCGTCTTCCAGGGTGTGGTGCATGACGACGAACACTCCCGCCGTTTTTCCTTTGATGCAGAACCTCACCGCTGCGGTGATATTCGACGGCGCATCCGACGACGGCCTGTCGGGAGATCTCTGAGCTCCGACCAACACCACCGGCTTCGGAACGTCTCCGAGCATGAACGACAGAGCGGCTGCGGTATATCCCATGGTATCGGTGCCATGAAGGATGACAATGGCATCGGCACCGCCGTTGATCTCGTCTGCCGTTACTTTTGCTAACTCCTGCCAATGCTCTGCGTTCATGTTCTCGGAGAACACCGAGAACATCTGCCTTACTGATATGTTAACGCTTTCCGTCAATTCCGGGATCGATGCTATAAGCTCCGCAATTGGAAGCGACGGCTGGACCGCCCCGGTCCTGTTGTCGGCATTGGAGGATATCGTTCCGCCTGTGCCGATGAAGGTCACTTTCGGAAGTCCTTCATTTTTCTTGAATACAATTTCTTTCTTTGGATTGGCCTCAGGCTGCCCGATGACCTTTATCACGGAATCATCACGTACTTTTACGCCGATGTTGTATCCGCTTGCCAGTTTGATGATCATGATGTCGCTGCCGCTGAATTCGTGATGGGGCATCAGTGTTCCGATATACGTCCTGCCTCCGGATTCAACCGAGAGTTTCGAACCCTCTTTGGCGCCGAGGCTTTCCAACAGTTTGGTTAAAGAAGTCGAATAGCTCATTTGCTCAACCCTCGTATAACTATCTTAACTATAAGGATAGTGTCATCTATGCATACCTATGTGCAGGAGTCAGATGAGAGATTCAGATGTTCTTATTCTTTCCCTTCCTAGTAAGTGCGACAACAGCAATGCCTGCCCCCAGAATGACGAACACCACAACCCCGACAAATACCAACAGCAACAGGCTGCTACTGCGGGATGATTCATCATCTGTTGATCCGTCACTCGCCACTTCGACACCGTTTTTACCTTGCCATCCGCCGGTGCCGATGTCCGCTCCTTTTCCGAATTTTCCATCACCGGCACCGCCTGACGATATTACTGTACCGATTGTGTCAATCGTGATCGTGCCTGCCGATGCTTTACTGTACGTGGTGCCTCCCGACCCAATGCCTGCACCGCCCCCTGTGCCGATCCCAAATTCATAATAGTAATCTCCTCCTATCGCAGTCACATTGGCATCGCCTGAGATTTTTATCTTACCTCCACTGCTGCCCTCGCCGCCCCCTATGCCTGCGGCACTGCTGCTTCCCCAAGCAGTGACCGTGCCACTGTTTATGGTGATGGTGTCGATGTTGCCGTGCCAGCCACTGCCTATACCTGCTCCGCTCTTACCGCCTGTAGCAGTGACAGTGCCGCCGTTAATGGCAATGGTGTCGATGTTACCTTTGAAACCGCCTCCTATACCTGCTCCGCACCAGCCGCCTGTAGCAGTGACCGTGCCGCCGTTAATAGTAATGAAGCCACCGTTTCCATAATCGCCGCCTCCTATTCCTGCAGCAGCGAACCCACCAGCAGCACTTACAGTGCCTCCATTTATGATTATTGTGCCTCCGCTGTGTTCGCTGCTACCCCCGATACCTGCACTAAAATCCTTGCTAGATGCATTGATGTTGCCTCCATTTATGATTATTGTGCCTCCGCTGCGTTCGCTGCTACTCCCGATGCCTGCACCACTCATGCCAGATGCATTGATATCACCTCCATTTATGACCACAGTGCCGCAGTTTTCTTTTTCGCGACCACCGATGCCTGCACTGTTCCAACCGCCAGCAGAATCTACCAGACCGCCATTGATGATTATTATGGCGCTGGCGGCACAATGGATGCCTGCGTTAAAATCCACTATGTCGCCCTTTACGGTCAGAACACCTTTTTGGGGACCCGTCGACTGAGCACAGATGGTGAGTTTATTTGAGTGATTCACGTATATCTCTTTCGCATTCATGCTTTGCCTATCCTTCAAAATTATCTGGACATCGCCGTTGATGGTTAAGGTGTCGCTGTAATTCAGCGTATTGTTCACTATGTACCAGCCGCCATTCAGCGAAACTTCGGTCCCTTTCAAGACCGTGACAGAAGAGACCTTTTTCAGGCTCCCGTCTGCGTCTATGTACGATACGTTATTTTCAGCAGATGTCTCCTGAGCAGGCAAAGCTATTAACAATACCGCAAACAGCAACACGGCAGGCATCAGGGACACTATGACACGACCATTGTATGAAAATGAACGGCTTTTTTTTCTCATAATATTCTCTCGGCGATTGTTATCCATATAATATATTCTTTTGATATATAACACACATAATCAGGACACACGGCCTTTTTCTGTTCTGGTCAAAGTGGCAGTTCTCCAATGTCGGTTTTATGCGAGTGCGTACGCAGACGCTCAATAAAAACGAACCATTTATATCATAGAACACATCCTGCCCCCTATGCACATCGTCCAAGTGGGGATGGAGTATGATGTCCTGAAAGAGAACAACAGGATAGCGAATTCCAACTATCGCTTATTGAAGGATAAAGGCATCAGCACGATAGAGCTTATGGGCTCCATCGGCTCGGGGAAGACATCCCTTATCATCAAATTGGCCGAGAGGTTGAAGGAAAAAGGCCTCAGGGTCTGCGCTGTTGCGGGTGATGTTACAGGAGACGACGACCACAAAAGGATGAGGGCGTCGGGCTTGGATAGCGTTAACTGCAACACTGGCCATGAATGCCACCTTGATGCGAATCTTGTGAGAAAGAGCCTCGACAAGATCGACTTGGACAGATACGACGTGATCTTCATCGAGAATGTGGGCAACCTCGTATGCCCTGCCGATTTTCCGCTGGGGGCGGATTACAGGGTGGTGGTGATCTCGACAACGGAAGGCGACGACATGGTGAGAAAGCATCATGATATATTCCTGCATTCGGATATCGCCATCCTGAACAAGATGGACATCGCAGATGCTGTGGGCGTTGACCCGGATATCATCCTTGATGATTACAGGAAACTCACGGGGGGATTGAAGAACATGTTCGTGTGCAGCACAAAGACAGAGGAGGGCATAGACGAGATAATCTCTGTGCTGGGGCTCTGAGGTGAGAAAATGAGGATACTGACAGTAGGCGGCGGGGGAAGGGAACATGCGGCAGTTGAGGCCCTCCATCGCTCCGGCGCCGAGATATATTCTGTAATGAAGAACGCAAACCCAGGAATAATCAGACGGGCCAAGGCGTACAAACTTGTTAATGAAAGAATGATAGATGCCATATGCGAATTTGCCATTGAGCATGACGTAAGATACGCCTTCATCGGGCCGGAGGCCCCTCTGGAGATAGGGTTGGTCGACGCCCTGGAGAACATAGGCGTGAAATGCGCTGCACCGACGAAGGACGCCGCTAGGATCGAAACATCCAAGGCATTCATGAGAATGCTTGTTACAAAATACAGCATCGAAGGTAACATCGGTTATGCCATCTTCGATAACGAGGAAGATGCGGAGAAGTACCTGAAGACGATGAATAACGAGATCGTCGTAAAGCCGGTCGGGCTGACCGGAGGAAAAGGAGTTAAGGTCCAGGGAGAGCACCTCAACGGCCACGAAGAGACAATGGCTTACGTAAGAGAAGTGTTGAGCATGGGGGTCGGCACCGACAAAGTGATTATCGAAGAAAAAGTAGTGGGAGAGGAATTTACCCAGATGGTCTTTGTCGATGGCAAGCACATAGCGCCGATGCCCATGGTGCAAGACCATAAAAGAGCGTATGAAGGGGATGTGGGGCCGAACACCGGCGGGATGGGCTCATACACGGATGCGAACCATCTACTGCCTTTCATTCCGGAGTCGGCAAGGAACAAAGCGCTGGATATCATCAAACAGATCGTGGATGCGATGAACGAGGAGGGGTGCCCGTACCGCGGCCCGATGTACGGACAATTCATGCTTACTAAGAGCGGCCCCAAGATAATCGAGATAAACGCCAGGTTCGGAGACCCGGAAGCAATGAACGTCCTCCCTATCCTTGAAGGCAATTTCTTCACGATAATAAAAGAGATGGCGACCGGTAAACTAAAAGTGGATATCAAATTCAAGAACCTCGCCACCGTGTGCAAATATGTTGTTCCAAAAGGTTACGGGACGGAAACCGAACCAGGGCACGAGATATGCATAGATGAAGCGAAGATCAGAGAGAGCGGGGCAGAGATATTCTATGCGAACGTGGATGAGAAGGACGGGAAGATCTTCACCGGAACATCCAGGTCCATCGGGATCGTGGGAATAGGCGAGACCATAGAAGAAGCCGAGGCGAGATGCGAGGAAGCCCTGAAATATGTTGTCGGAGACGGCATATGCGTACGTCACGACATAGGCAAGCGCGATCTTATCCAAAAGAAGATAGACCGCATTAAGACACTCCTTTCATGATCAGAGCTGCAGTGAAGATAGCCTATCTGGGCGAGCATTTCGCCGGCTCCCAGCTGCAGCCCGGCTTCAGGACCGTTGCCAGAGATGTCCTTTCCGACCTCAGAACGATCATGAATTTGAGCGAAGAAGAGATAGACCTGAAGCTCGCAAGCAGGACCGACCGTGGGGTCAACGCCCTGGGGAACGTAGCCGTATTCAACAGCATCATCGAAGACCCAGATGTCTTGCTGAAGGCTTTGAATGCGGTCTCTAAGGACATCTTCTACAGGGGCGCCGCATCGGTCGACAGGGAGTTCAACCCGAGATTCGCTGATACCAGAATATACAGGTATGCGATCCCCTCAGAAGATATGGATATACCATCAATGAAAGAATGCGCCGAGCTGTTTGTAGGAGAGCACGACTTCACCAGGTTCTGCAAACCGGACGGGAAGTCTGCAACACTGGTCATGGATTCGATCGATGTGTCTGTAGAGGAAGGGATCATCTTCATCGATTTTACCGCAAGATACTACCTGTGGAATATCATCCGCCGCATCGCCGCCGCCATAAACGCTGTGGGAAGAGGGAATTCCTCGGTGTCCGATGTGAAGGAAGCGCTCGAATGGAAAGAGACGAACTTCGGCATCGCAAAGCCTGATGCTCTTACGCTTGTTGATGTCCGCTACAATGATGTGAACTTCATCCCTCCATCAAAGGATGTTTTGAGCGGACGGATCGGAGACGGGATGTTCAGAGAAGAACTCAAGATGATGTTCTTTGCATCATTGTCAAAATAAGAATTGGTAAATTGTTTTGTAAAGGGGTTTAACGCCTTGCTTTCGGCTTGCCGTAGTTCTTGACAGGTTTGCGGTAGAAGTATATCAGCGCTATTATCACGACAATCAGGAAAACGATCACTAATGCGTTGATCAGCCCGTAATCCGAGTGACCGACATAGAACGTGCCTTCTCCTCCGACGATGACGCTGCCTGCGCCCCCGAGATTCTCCGGACCGGCGACCATCTTGAAAGTGTGCCTTCCGCTCGAAAGGGATTCCGTTACCCACTCATATGATACGTTCGTCCTTTCTCCTGCTGCAACAGTCACCAGGGTCCTGCTGTCTTCGACGAGCTTTCCGTCAACATGGAAGTAGACGGCGAAGTCTGTAAGGTCCACGTGGCTGTTATTGAACAGAGTGGCCGACAGGACCACAGGCTTCACTACATTGATTATCTGGGTCCTCTCTATCCTAACCGCCGGCGCATTATCGATCCTTTCCGAGAATACTACCGTGAGAGTGAATTTCCCGGCATCCGTCGGCGCTGTTATGGTCAGAGTTGATTCTATCCCATTGTTCAAAGACCCTGCCCCGGGGGATACGGATCCTACAGCCTTGCCGCTGCTATCCTTCAGCGTGGCTGTGAATGTGATATCCAGCGTGTCGAAGTCCTTGGGTTCGAAGAACATGATCCGATATGTGAGGTTGCCTCCGGTCTTTACCAGATTGGTGTCCCCTCTTATCTCGGCCGTGGGCTCCGCTTCCGCATACACGCTCGACGCATTCTCGATCAGGACCGCTCCTGCTGCGAACACGATTGCAAATACCGCTAATGCGGCGATCATCTTTTTCGTGAGAACACCCCCCTCTTAGATCCCGACCACATTGCGATGACCACGAACACCGTGAGCACTGCCAACAGTATCAAAGTGATCAGCGGCGGAGCGCTCGGGTCATTGAAGATGTTGTTGCCGGATGCAGACATATCCTCAGCCTTCAACTCCACTTTCTGATCTGCCGTCATGTTCCGTATGGTTACGGATGTGGTTGTTATTGTCGTATCTTTGCTCTCAGAATTGACAGGCATGGCCGCACCCGTGAGGCTCTTCACCGTGACCGTTACTTCGATGACCGGGACGTTCGTATCCGCTCCGTCCCTGCACATAAGTTTTACGTAGATCACAGTTGAGCTGAATCCGTTCACTCTGAAAGAGTTCGTTCCTGTGACCGGGTATATGTTGCCTCCTTCTTGGTCAGAGAATACCACTGACCAGTTGCTTCCAACCGTTCCGTTAAGGGTCAGAGATGCAAGTTTCATGAAGTTGTCGTTGTTTGTTATTGTTACAGCGAACATGTACTCGTGGCTGTTCACCGCGTCCGCGAACGCGCCTGGCGCTCCGCTTCTGTCCACCAACGTTTCCGTGGGCGGCGCGGTAGCCGTGATCGCGCTCCCGTCCAGCACATACGTTCCCAGGGTGGTGCCATTTATCGACCGCACCGTGACCGAGAGGTCTGGGTCGCCCGCACCGACCAGTCTTGGATTGTATCTTCCGGATATGTCAATAGAAGCGGTCATGCCTTTTCCGACTGTGATCGTGTATCCTCTGTCAAGGATCCATGCGGGACCGGCTGTTATTGTGTATGTGACAGGGAACTCTCCCGTGTTCTTTACATCAAGAGTGAACCTTCCGACCCCGTTGTTGAAGTTGAAGTTCTTTCCGGACAGTTCTATCAACGTCGATGTTGACGAAGTTGTTGTTACCGGGAAGTTGATCTTTGCTCCGTCTTTTACTAGGCTAGCTGCCATTGTCGCACTTCCGGTCAGGGTGTATTCCATAGGGGATACGACCTGTTTGACCTTCGCTGAGAGACTCAAGGCTTTTCCCGCTGGCACGGCGATCTCGAACGTTCCGTCATTTATCGGGAAGGGTATCGTTGCGCTTCCTATCGTTACGGTAAGTTCACCGTTGGCCACCGCACCCACATATCCCGTGATCACCGATCTTTCGCCCTTGTCGGTCATGTTCAGGGTCACCGAGCTTGAAGCGTTCGTGACCGATGCATAAGCTATCCTTTCCTTGCCGCCTGGTGCCGCAGGTTCGGTCGCTGTGAAGTAGAAGCTCTTTCCTCTTTCTACGATGTAGACGTTGTTCGTGCCCGCGACCTTTTCTTGCCATCCGCCGTCTATGGGCGTTATTGCCACTGCGTCCCCGTCATTCACATTCAGAGTGATCGTTACTACATTCCTTGTTTCGAACTTCAGGGGCCCCGACTGTCCTGGGAATACGAACACTTTTCCGTCGACCGCTACTGTGGTGCTGTCCGTGACCGCAGAATACTCTCCCGGAATAACTGCCACAGGGGATGTGGAAACAGTATACTTGGTGGGGTTCGCCGACGAACCGGTTACCAGCGTTATTTCCATCTTTACAGAACTTGTCACATTTACTGTCTTGACATAATCCAGGTTAGTCGTGCTTTGGCTTCCTGCTATCGTCCAAGTGTTTGAGGTATCATTTGTACCTGCCGGTGTATCCCATGTCTGGTCCCTCATGAAGAAGACGCCGTTATTGATCCCTGCCGTGGTGATCTTTGCCCCAAAGCCCTGCGGAACAGTGAACACTGCCTTACCGCTGCTGTCCGTCTTCACTTTGATGTTGTAATCTGTTCCGTCAATGGTCATTGCCATGTTGAGGTCTATGAATGCCACCCCTCTGAGGGATGTGGCGGACATGTTCGTTCTGAAGTTCACAGTTGTGTTAAGGTTGCGTGATTTCTTTGTAGCGATCTCCCCGAGGTCTATGTCCCCGGAGATCGTTTCGGTCTTGATCAGAGCGTTCCCTCCGCCGTAGATATACAGAGTATATGTTCCTCCCGGTAACTTAACGTTGAACTTTCCTTCGCCGTCAGATGAGAATACGAACGTCTCGCCTGTCGACCTGATAAATGAAACGGTAGCAGCTAACGGGTCGCCGTTGCTTCCTTTAACAGTTCCGCTTACGTTATACCCAGCAGAGCTTGTGAGCGATAGGCTGTTTGTTGTCGTTATTCCATAATACACGTTGTTTCCGCTTACCGCGTATCCCGTGTATGATGCGTTGCTTACGCCGCCGCATATCGGCACGTTGAACGTGCTCGTTGTTGTTGACGTTATGAATCCGTAGGACATCAATGCCACAGGGCTTCCCGACGGTGCTCCTGTCATCGTGATGGTCCTTGCTTCATAGACCGTCAGCGAAGCATTCGAGTTCCCGTTGTTGGATACGGTTGAGGTCGGATTGGTGACTGAGATGTACTTGTCCGTGGGTTTTTCCTTTGACACGTAAACGGTGTAGGTCGAAGGCACGACGAGGATCTTTGCTTTGCCGTGATCATCGACCTCGCCGGTGAACTTAGCTCCGGTCACTGTGTCCTGAGCTACGACCGTCGTTCCCTTAGGCGCGTTCGCGCCCACATCGGTGGTAACGGTCACCGTAATAGTACCGGATGTCGCAGACATGCGATATCCTGTGTTATCTTTGATGCCGACCGATACGGTGGCAGAATTTATCGTTGTGCCGTTGGGCGAGTATATCGTAATGGTGTAGATGTCTGGGATGATGTTCTTGAATTCGAATTCTCCCGTACCGGTGCTGAGTTCCTGCCTCATACCCGATGCTTTTCCTTCGATGACCACGAACACGTTCTGTTTGTACAGATCATCGGCTACCACTATGCTTCCGGACAGGCTTGTTGCCGGTATGAGAAGCGGCGGGTTCGTTGTTTTCACATCTGTTCTTGTTTCTATGATCGACCCTGTCGCCGTGGTCGTTGTACCGGAGGAGTACACTACATAATAGTCCCCGGTCACAGGGACGCATATGGTGTATTCGCCGTTGCTGTTTGTGAATACGGTTGATTTTTTGATATACTGGGTCGCTCCGGAGGAATCGTAATCGACTTTCTCGTAAACAGCGACCTGGATGCCTTGCGCCCCTTCGGGCCCTGTGGATGAAGTGTAATTCACTACTCCGGAAACGCCGCTTGTCATCGACGAGTCGTATTCCATCATGACGACGCCGTTGACATAGTTTATCAGACCGCCTTCTCTGTTCTGTAGGGCTATCGCCTCGAAAGCATCCATGTCCTCCCATCCTTCGGATTGGACGGTTGCGTTGCTGTCAGGGTTATAGTATACATGCCAATAAGCGACCTTGTAGTTGGCAAGCCCATATCCGGGTGTTGCCTTTACCTTTCCGTCGCTTAATGTTAGAGCGTTGAGGAGATCGAACGGCGATCCGAATCCGGCCTCTGCCGGGGACATTCCTATGAGCGACTTCCAGAAGAAGGTCTCGTACATTGCTTCCTTGTAAGACACATATCCAGAGTATGTGTCGTATACATAGAAATTGGATGGTGCGCCGTATCCGTCAAGCACATTGCTCCCGAGGAATGCGACGCTGGTGAAGTATGAACCGTCGCGATAGTACAGCGGGAGCATGTTCCTGTCCACCGATACATATGTGATCGAGTTCCCGCTTATGCTGCGGATGCTGTCATACATATCGCATATCTTTTGCTCGGATGTTGTCTTTGTCATGTAGTTCATGAGAACAATATGAACAGCGTTCTCCTCTGTGACGTTGATATTGATTCCTTTGTATTCCTCGATATTGTCCCGTATCTCTTTGACCGCAGTGGACGGATCGTTGATGAATCCGCTTACTTTACCGTAGTCAAGACCTGCGGCCGTTATCGCAGAACTGAACGATGCGACATCATTGGACATAAGCAAACGTATCGCCAAGGCCGCTGTCGCGGCCGAACTACTGGTGGCTAAAAGGACCGCGGACATAGTTGGTGTTCCGTTGCCGAATTGATCTGTGACTGTTTGGAACCCGCCGTTGGAGGCCGCGTTGGTGGAGTTGCCCATCCATATCACAAGCGCTCCGGTCTTATCAAGGTCCTTTGTTTCACTCCACATCTTGTTGATCGAGTTGATGTCGTCCGTCATTATCGTGTAGCCGAGGCCTCCGAAGTATCCGTTGCCGTCGGAGTCGTTGGTGGGCTTGCTGGCATCCACCGCTGTTATCGCGTTAGGTACCAGAATGAGAGCCACTATCCCGACCGTTGCCATAAGCGGGATCGGTTTGAGTGTCTTTCTAAGGGCGTGCTTTATTCCGTTGCCTCTCATCTCCTCGAAATACCCTTTCAGTTTCGCTTCCCTGATGACCAAGAGTATCAGGGCCGACGATGCGACCGCGAATCCTGCGCCTGCGATCGCAGCAAAAGAGGTGGAATACCACCCAATGCAGAATAGAATAAAGATGAGCCATATCGTGAACGTGTACTTCTTCGAGTCTGCGTTCTTACGATATTTGTACAACATGAAACCGAACATTACCAGCGGCAGCCATAAGGTCAGCCAGCCGAAGAACGCCGCCATCAGCGAGATGGAGGTTCTGTTCAGTCCAGAGACGAGTTTTATCATCAGTTCGTTCTCGTAAACCGAGTTGCCGTACATGATGGGCGAGAATAAGTTGATGTCGATGATATTGAAGTATTCGATGAAGAAGAGCCCGACGAGTATCCCCGCTGCTATCGCCGCGGTGACCGGGATCGTCACTACCCATGATGTCCTCGCAATAGCGCCGAAGAAGAACGCTAGACCGACAGCAAGCAGAGCGGTGAAGAACGGTCCTGAGAAT